>OJSE01000006.1_pt1 | contig 270449 bp, 256 predicted proteins | sample 1599351 | NCBI WGS metagenome assembly OJSE01 (sample SAMN04168656, study PRJEB22393) | human gut metagenome | biome: human gut microbiome; feature: stool | host: Homo sapiens | collected 2014-03-17 | reverse complement strand
GTGTGGGTGTGGGTGTGGGTGTGGGTGTGGGTGTGGGTGTGGGTGTGGGTGTGGATGCTGCTTACTGGCTTTATCGGACTGCCCGATCCGGCGCATTTGTTTGTGTCGCAAAAGCGGAATATCGAGATGATCGTGCTGTTGGATTCTTTGCTGTTCTCCGGTCGGAGGTGCCGGGAGGCTTTGCGTTCGCTGCGCTCAGTTTCCTGCTGTTTGTGCGGTGGACACGCAAGCGGTTTCAGTCGATGTCGTGGAGCTTGGGGCCGCCTACCTTCGGAAAAGAGCAAATCCCTGTTTTGCTGAAAAAACGAAAATCCGCTTCGGAATTTTTCGGTATCGTATCGTCCGATGCAGGTCGTGCATGGCGGAAACCGTCTGTTTACGTGATATTTCAAGACGAAGGTGCTCTGTGCGAGGCTCCTGCGCCGGGGTGTACGGGTGACGGTGTGCCGTCGCAAGCCGGACGCTTCCCAGCGATTCGATCAGGACCGGGGAGGGGCGATGTGCAGAATGGAAAAGGCAGGGAAATTCGGGCGGATCTGTAAAAAAGCTTCGTTTTCAACAGTCGTTTTCTCGCCATGACATAGCTCGCGCAAGCGCGGCTCTGTTCATTTGGCTTAACGAAAACGTTCCTGGGAAAGGAAGTTTTTCGGTCAAGACCGGCGCCTTTATGAAGTATGCCGCGATTTCCTATCGGTTCAATTTGGCGGCGATCGCCTGAAACTCTTCGGGCGTCAGGGAGAGTTTCTCACGCCGGAAGTCGACGTCGCTTTCGCTTTTGATCGGGATCAGATGGATGTGCGCATGGGGAACCTCCAATCCCAGCACGACGACCGCCACCCGTTTGCAGTCGATCTGCCGTTCGATCCTGCGGGCGATTTTCTTGGCGAAGAGCATCATGCCGGCGAGCGTTTGATCGTCCAGATCGAAAATGTAATCGACCTCTTTCTTGGGCACGACGAGCGTATGTCCTTCGGTCAGGGGGTTGATGTCGAGAAATGCGTAGTAATTCGCATCTTCGGCGACTTTGTACGACGGAATCTCTCCGGCGATGATGCGTGAAAAAATCGATGCCATGATGCAGTTGTTTTTATTCTTCGAATTTGGGTTTCAGTATTTCGGAATAGATGACCGCACGCCGCAGATCGAATGGCTCTCCGAGCGGGCCGTCCGTTGCCGCGGGGCATGTCGGACGCTTCTCTTCGGGTGTCTCCTGCCTGACGTCGTGCGTTGCGATTGGGGCGGGAATCGTGTCGGCGGCGGATGCTTCGTCGTCGAACGTTTCGAGCGATACCGCCTCGACGACGAGCGGTTCGGAGGCAGCTTCTTCTACCCTCGCGTCGCGCCGGGCCTCCTGTTCGGCCGGACGCCTCGCATGTCGTGCAGGACGGGGCTCCATCTCGACCGGGGGCGCTACCCTTTCGTCCGTATCGTCGGCCTGCCGCTCCTGCCGTTGTGTACGCTTCTTCTGATCCGAAGCCGTTTTCACGCTCCAGAGAATGATAATGGCCACCCAGATTAAAACGGTAATATCCATGACTTTTCCTCCTTATAAGTTTCGTTTCACGCTCTCCATGCCCTTTATTTTGCGGAGATTCTCGAGGACGACGCTCAGGCTCTCCGCATTTTTGACGTAGAGGCTCAGGGTTCCTTCGAAAATGCCGTCGTGGCTCTGGATGCCTATTTCGCGGATGTTGATGCTGAAATCGCGGCTGATGACGTTGGCCAGATCCAGCAGAATGCCCGTGCGGTCGATGCCGCGCAACTCGATGGTCGAAAGGTAGGAGACGGCCTTGTGCTGCGACCACTTGATCTCGTCCTTGATGATGTTGCGCCCGAACTGCGATGCGAGCCGGTTCAGCTCCTCGCAGGTGGCCTTGTGGACGATGATCTTGCCCGACTGCGGATCGCGGAATCCCACGACCTTGTCGCCCGGAATGGGTTTGCAGCACTCGGCGACGACGAATTCCGGCGACGTGTCGTCCGCCGCCTCGTCGATCGCCGGCGTCTCGTCGTCCTCGCTCTCCGGCTTCGCCTTTTTGGGGATGAACAGCGTCCAGAATTTCAGGATCTTGCTCGCCGAGTTGACTTTCAGATGCTTCTCTATATCGTCCAGCCGGATGATGCCTGCACCGATTTTGCTGTAAAACTCCTCCTTGGTCGCGCATTCGTATGCCGGAACCAACTTGCGCAGTACACGTCCCGAAAGGTTGATATTGAGTTTGGCGAGCCGCTCGGTGAGCGTCGCCATACCCCGTTCGATGTTGTTCTGCTGTTCGCGTTTGAGGAAGTTCTTGATCGATTGCTTGGCCTTGCTCGTCGTCACCAGGTCGAGCCATTCGGCTTTGGGACGTGCGTTGTCGGCCGTGATGATCTCGATCTGATCGCCGCTCGAAATCTGCGTCGTGACGGGTTCGAGCTTATGGTTGATCTTCGCGCCGATCGCCTTGTTGCCGACGTTGGTGTGGATGTCGTAGGCGAAATCGAGCGCCGTGGCGCCGAAGGGCAGCCGGCGAGGCTCGCCTTTCGGTGTGAAGACGACGATTTCGGAGGTGTAGAGCGACAGCTTGAAGTTATCCAGAAAGTCGACGGCGTTTTCCGTCGGCGAGTTGAGCGCATCGCGGATCTTTTTGAGCCACTTGTCCAGCTCGTCCTCGTTCTGCGAAATGGTCTCCTGCTTGTACTTCCAGTGGGCGGCCACTCCCCTTTCGGCGATGTCGTCCATGCGCTGCGTGCGGATCTGCACCTCTACCCATACGCCGTCGGGGCTCATCACCGTCGAGTGCAGCGCCTCGTAACCGTTGGCTTTCGGGGTGTTGATCCAGTCGCGCAGGCGGTCGGGCTTGGGCGTGTAGATGTCCGTGATCGTAGCATAGATCTGGTAACACTGCGTCTTTTCCGACGGGAAGGGCAGCGGTTTGAAGACGATGCGGATGGCGAACAGATCGTAGACCTCTTCGAAAGGAATCTGTTTGCGCTGCATCTTCATCCAGATCGAGTAGATGCTCTTGACACGGGCCGAAATCTCGAAATTGATGCCGTCGTGCCGCAGCGCTTCGACGATCGGAGCGTTGAAGCGTGCGATGAACTCCTGGCGCGACGCCTCCGTCTCGTCCAGTTTGCGGCTGATCTCCTCGTACTGCTCCGGAAAACGGTACTTCATGCAGAGGTCTTCCAGTTCGGTTTTGATGGCGAAAAGCCCCAGTCTGTACGCCAGCGGCGCGAAGAGGTAGATCGTCTCGCTGGTGATCTTGATCTGCTTGTTCAGGGGCATGGCGCCCAGCGTGCGCATGTTGTGCAGCCGGTCGGCGATCTTGATGAGGATTACCCGCACGTCGTCCGAGAGCGTGAGCAGCACCTTGCGGAAATATTCGGCCTGCTCCGACGTGTCGGCGTTGAAGACGCCCGACATCTTGGTCAGTCCGTCGACCATCGAGGCGATCTTCGGGCCGAAGATGCGCTCCATGTCTTCGACCGTGTATTCGGTGTCTTCCACCACGTCGTGCAGCAGCGATGCGACGACCGATTTGACTCCCAGCCCGATCTCCTCGATGACGATTTTCGCCACGGCGATCGGGTGCAACAGATAGGGTTCTCCCGAACGGCGGCGCACACCGGCGTGCGCCTCTTTCGCAAGGAAAAAGGCGCGCTTGATGAAGTCCCAATCCTCATCTTTCCTGCAAATTTTGGTACAGGAACGGAGCAGGTCTTCCCACCGCTCCTCGATGATTTTTTCGTCTTCGGCCGTGTAATCCATATCCCTCGTTTTCGGTTTGCGCTCCGTATGCCGAAGCGCTCCGGCCGCCAGCCGGAGTGCTTCGGACGGGCGGGTGGGCTACTTCTGCTGCGGCGCTTTCATCGCCTCGCGCACTTTCGTCTCGATTTCGTCGGCGAGCGCCGTATCGGTCTTGAAGAGCTCCTTGACCGCGTCGCGGCCCTGTCCGAGCTTGCGGTCGCCGTAGGAGAACCACGAACCGCTCTTCTTGATGACTCCGTAATCCACGCCGAGGTCGATGATCTCGCCGATCTTGGAGATTCCCTCGCCGAACATGATGTCGAACTCGGCCTTCTTGAAGGGGGGTGCCACCTTGTTCTTCACGACCTTGACTTTGGTGCGGGTTCCGAGCTGCTCCTCGCCGTCCTTGATGACCGACATGCGGCGGATGTCGATACGCACGCTGGCATAGAATTTCAGCGCGTTGCCGCCGGTCGTGGTTTCGGGATTGCCGTAGACCACGCCGATCTTGTCGCGCAGCTGGTTGATGAAGATGCAGACGGTCTTGGTTTTCGATATGCTGGCCGTCAGCTTGCGCAGCGCCTGCGACATGAGCCGTGCTTGCAGGCCCATTTTCGAGTCGCCCATGTCGCCTTCGATCTCGGCCTTGGGGGTGAGTGCCGCCACCGAGTCGATGACGATGATGTCGATCGCACTCGAACGGATCAGCGAGTCGGCGATTTCGAGTGCCTGCTCGCCGTTGTCGGGCTGCGAGATGAGCAGGTTGTCGACGTCCACGCCGAGTTTCTGTGCGTAGAAACTGTCGAACGCGTGCTCGGCGTCGATGAAGGCTGCGATGCCGCCCGCCTTCTGCGCCTCGGCGATCGCATGGATCGCCAGCGTCGTCTTGCCCGACGATTCGGGACCGTAGATCTCGATGACACGTCCTTTGGGATAGCCGCCCACGCCGAGCGCCATGTCGAGCGTGATCGACCCCGTGGGAATGACCGGCACGTCGACGATCTCGCTGCTGTTCATGCGCATGATCGACCCTTTGCCGAAATCCTTTTCGATTTTGTCCATGACCGCGCTAAGCACTTTGAGCTTGTCCGCGTTTGCCTGTGGTTTTTCTGCCATATCGTTCGTTGTTATTCTGCTTGTTTGTAAGCATCGGCGATCTGCCGATAGTGATTCTTGGTGTCCACCTTGGTGAAAATCTTTTCGATGCGCCCCTCGGCGTCGATGACGAAGGTCGTGCGCAGCACGCCCATGTACTTGCGGCCGTACATCGACTTTTCGGCCCAGACGCCGAACGCTTCGCAAACGCTGTGGTCGGTGTCGGCCAGCAGCGTGAAGTTCAGTTCGTGTTTGGCGCAGAAATTCCGGTGCGAACGTTCGCTGTCGGGGCTGACGCCGACGATCCGGAACCCCATGGCCGCCAGTTCGGCCTTGCCGTCGCGCAGGCTCTTGGCTTCGAGCGTGCATCCCGAAGTGTTGTCCTTGGGATAGAAATAGAGTATCGTGCGTTGTCCCATGAGGTCAGCCTTCGTAAAGGGCTGACCGTCCTGCGTCACGGAGGTGAAATCGGGGGCCGTATCCCCCACTCGGAGCGTCGTCATTTTTTCGTAATGCGAATTAATTGTTCAAGACGATGTCAAAGATACGGAAAGTCGAGCGCAGAAGCAAGCGTCAGCTTGGTTATGCCGGGACGGAGTATCTAAGACGAAGTCAAAGATAGTGAAATTTTTCGGAAAATGCGCGTTCGGCGCCGGATTCGGGCCTTTTCGGGATGTTTTCGGAAAGGTCAGTCCCACATCATGACGACTTCCACCTGTTCGTTGAACTCCTGCTCGGTGCGGTTGAGCACGTGCAGGCACGAAGGGCAGCGGATCGGAATGTCGGTTTCGACGACCGACGAACCGCATCCGACGCACTCCTGATAGAGGCCGTAGCAGGCCGATGCACTGTGCTGGAACTCCGTTCCGCAGTGCTTGCACTTGATTTTGTAGGCTGTTCCCATGATTTTCTGAGTTTTTCGGTTTTTCGATACTGCAAAGGAACGAAACCTTCGTGTCAGGTTTTGACATAAGAGAAAAATGTCGGAATCATTTTACGGAATTGTCCGTTTTGATGTTGTCGGGAGGGGCTGTTCGGGGAGGGATTCAGTCGGCGATCACCGCCGCGTTGCGCCGGAAATAATCGGCCACGTAGCGTTTCAGCTCGGGCGAGTCGACGATCTCCACGTCGTCGAGCAGTCCCGCGACGAAACGGGCGACGCCGGCGAATCCCGCCACTTCGGTCTCCAGCAGCCAGTGGCTCTCGCCGTCGGGCGCGAGGTCGCGTTCGGCGAGCGGATACTCCTCGACGAGCAGGTTGTGCGCCAGCATCCCCAGCCGCAGGCGGATGCGGTGCCGGTCGTGGCCGTTCATGCGGAAGATGTCCATGAAACCTTCGCGGTGTTCCGCTTCGTGCACCCATTCGTCGCCGAGCGGCAGTACGGCGCCGATGCGCGAGGTTTTGAAGAGCTTGCAGAGGCCGTCTTCCGTGTCGTAGCACCAGATGTTGACGTAGTTGGTGGTGAAGGCGAACGGCTCTACCCTGCGGTCGCGCACGGCGGCTCCGCGTGCCGAGCGGTAGGCTTGCAGCACTACCTGCCGTTTTTCGGCGATCGCTCCGACCAGATTGTGAACGATGCCCGACAACCGGCCCTTGACGATCGTGTCGGCCAGCGTGCGGTTGTCGTAGACCGAGTAGAGTTTGCGTTTGAGGTTCTGTTTCAGTAGGTTGTCGTCGTCGATGTTTTCGATGGCGCTTTTGAGGATCACGGCCTCCTCCTCGGTGAAATGGATCAGTTGCGAAATATCCTTGAAGTGCGGCGACTCCTTGTCCAGCCGGATGTGTTCGCCGCTCTTTTTGATGACGAAACCCGCTTCGCGGAAGGTGTCGATGTAGCGGTAGACGGTGCGGCGCGACATCATGAGCCGCTCGGCCAGGTCGTCGATCGTGTATTCGGTGTTGGCCGTGAGCATCTTCATCAGCCGCAGCAGCCGTTCGAGTTTGGGTTGGTCCATGCTTGTTCGGGAACTGAAACGGGAAAACGTGACCCGAGGTCGCGTTTTCCGTAGCATAATATGTCGGGCGGGCGTTACGCCAACACCTGCTTTTCGATCTCCTCGACCTGCCGGCGGAACGCCTTGTCGGTTTCGAGCAGGTTCGACACCGCCTTGCACGAGTGGAGTACGGTGGCGTGGTTGCGGCCGCCGATGGCCGCGCCGATCGTGGCCAGCGGCGCCTTGGTATGCTGCTTGGCCAGATACATGGCGATCTGCCGCGCCTGCGCGATCTCGCGCGTCCGCTCCGGAGAGTTGAACCGTTCGGGATCGAGGGCCAGGTAGCCGCATACCACCTCGATGATGTGTTCGATCGTAATCTCCTTCTGATAGAGCTGCACGTAGGCTTTGAGAATCTCTTTGGCCAGCGACGTGGTGATCTTCCGTCCGAGGAACGACGCGTTGGCCACCAGCGACGACAGCGCGCCTTCGATCTCGCGCACGTTGGCCGAGATGTTGTCGGCGAGGAACTGCACGATCTCTTCCGAGATCTGCGCGCTCATCTTCTGCGCCTTGGCGCGGATGATCTTCACCTTCGTGTCGTGGTCGGGCTGGTTGAGCTGGGTGGAAAGCCCCCACTTGAAACGCGTCAGCAGACGGTCCTCGATGTCCTTCAATTCGACGGGCGGCTTATCCGACGTGAGGATCAACTGCTTGCCCGACAGGTGCAGGTGGTTGAAGATGTTGAAGAAGACGTTCTGCGTACCCGGCTTTCCGGTCAGCTCCTGGATGTCGTCGATGATGAGCACGTCGATCATCTGATAGAAGTGGATGAAATCGGGAATTTCGCCGCGTTTGTGCGCCGTCTGGAACTGGGCCTGGAATTTGTTCATCGACACGTAGAGCACTTGCAGCTCGGGATGACGCTGCAACACTTCGTGGCCGATCGATTGTGCGATGTGGGTCTTTCCCAATCCCGAATCGCCGTATATATACAAAGGGTTGAACGGCGTCGTGCCGGGATTCACCGCCACCGACATGCCGGCCGACCGCGCCAGCCGGTTGCACTCCCCCTCGATGAAGGTCGAGAAGGTGTAGTTCGGATTGAGCTGCGGGTCGATTCGCACCCTTTTGAGGCCGGGAATGATGAAAGGATTTTTTATATTTGCCGTGTCGTTCTGCGTAGCGAAGCGCGAGATGGCCGTCGAATCGGTTTCAGTGTCCAGTTTCGGCGCCTCGGCTTTGGGCACGGCGTAGTGGAGCCGCGTCTGCTGGCCGTAGAGCTGCGAGATGATCGGACGCAGGAACGGGATGTAGTTTTTCTCGATCTGGTAGACGTAGCTGGCGTTGGGCACGCGCAGACGCAGCGTCGTTCCGTCGAATTCGAGCGGGACGATGGGCTGGAACCATTTGGCGAACTCCTCGGCGGAGGTCTGCTCCTTGATCCGGTTCAGGCAAAGCTGCCATATATCGCTGTATGTCTGCGAGTTATTGAACATGCGCCAATGCGAGTCTTTTTTGTCTGATTGAATTTTTGCCTGAGGAACGAATCGGAGACCCGTACTTTTTGGCCTTACAAAGGTGTGAATAAATTTGTGAAAATATCTTCTGTTTTCGGTTGCTTTTTCGGATTTTTTATATATAGCAAAATAAGGGTTTTCGGAGCCTCGTTTTTTAACTGGTTGATAGTGAATATTCGGAATTTTTTGTGTATATTTGCGTATAGTATTAAAATGATGAATCGTTGTTTTTTATAAATAAAACTAATAATTTATGGCAAACGAATTAGAGCAGCTGGTCCTGTCGAAAGCGCAGAAATGGCTCGACGGCGACTACGACGAAGCGACCAAAAAGCAGGTGCGCTATCTGATGGATCACGATAGGAAGGAGTTGACCGAGAGCTTTTACAAGGATCTGGAATTCGGTACGGGCGGCCTGCGCGGCATCATGGGCGTGGGTACCAACCGCATGAACGTCTATACGGTGGGCATGGCCACGCAGGGGCTCGCCAACTACCTGAAAAAGAATTTCGCGGGCGAGCGGATCCGCGTGGCGATCGGCCACGATTCGCGCAACAATTCGCGGATGTTCGCCGAGCGTGTGGCCGACATCTTCGCTTCGAACGGATTTACGGTCTTTCTGTTCGACAAGCTGCGCCCCACTCCCGAGTTGAGTTTCGCCATCCGCGAACTGAAATGTCATTCGGGGGTCGTGGTCACCGCTTCGCACAATCCCAAGGAGTACAACGGCTACAAGGCCTATTGGACGGACGGTTCGCAGGTAACGGCCCCGCACGACCGCAATATCATCGCCGAGGTGGAGAAGATCACCTCGATCGACCAGATCCTCACGGGTGCCAATCCGGGCAACATCACGCTGCTGGGCGAGGAGTTCGACGAGATCTACTTAAATAAGGTACATACGCTGTCGCTCTCGCCCGAAAGCGTCGGCAAGTTCCACGACATGAAGATCGCCTATACGCCGCTGCACGGCGCCGGCGTGCGGCTCGTGCCGGCATCGCTGCGCAAGTGGGGCTTCACGAACGTCTCGCTGGTCGAGGAGCAGGCGGTCATCGACGGCAACTTCCCCACCGTCGAATCCCCCAATCCCGAAGAGCGCAAGACGATGGCCAAGGCCATCGAGCTGGGTTCGCGGCTGGGCGCCGATCTGGTGCTGGCCACCGATCCCGATTCGGATCGTATCGGCGTCGCGCTGCGCAACGCCAAGGGAGAATACGTTCTGCTGAACGGCAACCAGACCTTGTCGCTCATCATGGCCTATCAGTTGACGCGCTGGTCGGAGCTGGGGCGCCTCGACGGCAAGGAGTTCGTGGTCAAGACGATCGTCACCTCGCAGATGCCCAACGTCATGGCGGCGCATTTCGGCGTGAAATGCTACGACTGTCTCACGGGCTTCAAATACATCGCCCGCATCATCCGCAACAACGAAGGCAAGGCTACCTACATCGGCGGCGGCGAGGAGTCGTTCGGCTATCTGGCCGGCGATTTCGTGCGCGACAAGGACGCCGTATCGGCCTGCTCGCTGGTGGCCGAAGCTGCTGCGTGGACGAGGGATACGATGGGATTGACGCTCTACGAGTGGTTGCAGAAGCTCTACGTGGAGTTCGGTTTCTTCCGCGAAGGGCTCGTGTCGGTCGTCCGCAAGGGCATGGAGGGCGCTGCCGAGATTCAGCAGATGATGGTCGACTACCGCGCCGATCCCCCCAGGGAGATTGCAGGTTCGCCCGTGGTGAAGATCAACGACTTCAAACTGCTCGAATCGACCGATGTCAGGACGGGGGCCAAAACCCCGATCGAGGAGGAGGCGTCCAACGTGTTGCAGTGGTTCGCCGCCGACGGGACGGTGGTTTCGGTGCGTCCGTCGGGAACCGAGCCGAAGATCAAGTTCTACTTCGGCGTGCGCGCCGAGTTGGAATCGGTGGCCGATTTCGACCGTGTGGAGGTCGGGCTGGACGCCAAGATCGAGACGATTAAAAAGGAATTGAAGCTCGTTTGATACGGGCGGACCGACGGGTCTCCGGAGCCGGATTTCACCCTTGCCGCACCGTGCGGCGGGGTGAAACCGTCTGATTCCGGCGTTCGTCTTCCCGTCAGGGAATCTCCTGCGCCGGTGCGGCTCTGCCCTGCCGGTTTGACGGAAACGTTCGGAAATCCGCGTCTGCCGGAAGGACCCTTTTTTTCTGTACGGATATGGAGTTGAGTGAATTGCAGCAGCGCGTCGATACGTGGATCAAGGAGTACGGCGTGCGTTATTTCAGCGAACTGACCAATATGGCGGTTCTTACGGAGGAGGTCGGGGAGTTGGCGCGCGTCATGGCGCGCAAGTACGGCGACCAGTCGTTCAAGGCCGGCGAGAAGGAGAATCTCGCCGACGAAATGGCCGACGTGCTGTGGGTGCTGGTTTGTCTGGCCAACCAGACGGGGGTCGATCTGACCCGGGCCGTCGAAGCGAATTTCGCCAAGAAGAGCGCCCGCGATGCGGAGCGTCATCGGAACAACCCGAAATTGTAGGTTTCGGGATACGGCGGCCGGTTTCGGCCGCTCCTTTCAGTCGGTCGGCGACTACCCTTTCGGGTGTCGCCGACCGATCGTTTATACCTTGCGCAGGACGATTTTGGCCGAATAGACGCGGTCGACGGCCTGCATGAATTCGCGGAAGGCTGCATACTCGCTTTGCGGGTAACGGCCCGAACGGCGCAGCAGGCGGATGCGGATGTGCAATCTGTCGCCGCTGCACAAGGCCTCGAATGCGACCTTTCCGAAGCGGTTTTCTATCGTTACGGATTTCGGAAGCGCTTCGACGACGTACCCCTCCGGCAGATGCAGCGTAAGCGAATCGGTATCGCAATACCCCTTGTCGATCCACAGGTCGTGCCTGCGTTCGGTCGTAAAGCGGCCCGGCCCCGAACGCAGCGGTGCTACGGGGACGAACAGGCGCGAGCCGGTCTTGTTGGCATAGCGCAGCGCGGTGATCGAGGCGCGGATGTGCATCTCGGGAAGCGGCTTGTCCAGCACCTCCTCGCAGCGCAGCGAATCGACCTGCGCCAGCGGCAGTTGGAACGACCTGCGCAGGAAATCGGCTTGCTTGTCGCGCGCCAGATCCAGTATCGGCCGAGTCCACTCGTATTGCCGCGCCCGACTGACGCTCGACAGCGAGAGGCTGGCATTGCCCGCCTCGTCGAGCCGGACGTCGATGCGCTGGCATTCGGTGTTGAGCGAGTCGGCGTAGGCGGGCAGCGTGACGACTTCGGCCTTGCCGTCGTGGCAGATCACGGCGTCGTGACCGGCGATCGACTGATGTACATAGCCGAAGGGAACGTCGGTATTGGTGCATTCCAGCCACAGCGTGTCCCGCTGGCACGGCACGCCCAGAATGGCGTGGTTGGCGATGGCCGGTGTGGCGAAATCGCGCGGGATATGCTTGTTCTGCGTGTGGATGATGGTGTAGAACGACTCGATGTCGCAGGCGGCCAGCATCGCGTGCAGGTAGTTGGAGAGCGCCTTGCAGTCGCCGAATTTATTCGCATAGACCGTTGCGGCGTCCATCGGCTGCCAGCCCCCGATGCCCAACTGGATGCTCACGTAGCGAGTCGTGCGTCCCAGATAGCGGTAGAGCGCCTCGATTTTTCCCCGTTTGTCGGGGATCGTGTCGGTCAGGGCGTGCACCTCGGTCTGCAACGCGAGCGGCAACTGCCCGCGGCCCGCGAGCAGTCCGTCCATCCAGACGCCGAAACGGGGCCAGTCCTGCATATTCCCCTGCGTTTTGTCGTAGGTGAACTCCGACGGCGCGAAGTAGAGGATCGGCAGCCGTTCGCGGGCGGGCGGAATCAGCGGTTCGTCAAGCACGGCCGTGCGGGACGGGAATGTCCATTCGTAGTTGTCGCGGCCGCGATCCGTATGCCGCACGGGTTCGACAGGGAAGGGCGTGCATCGGCAGTTGAACGCATAGCCGGCAGGGGTCGACAGCCGGAAACGCGCCTTTTCCAGTGCTACGCCGATGTCGGTCGACAGCGGGACGAAACGCAGCGCGCCGAACATGCCGTTCTTGTGCGCCGTCTCGTAGCGGTAGTGGACGGTACATGGGAAGACCGATAACGGCGGTTCGAGCCAGTAGTAGGCCGCATCGTCGGCCAGATGCTGGGAATATTCGGTATAGTTCAGGTCGCCTTTGCCGAGTTTGCGGATCACGCGGCCGGAGGCGTCGCAGATCTCTGCGGAGAAGCTTTTCAGCGAACTGAACATGTCCACGTAGCAGACCAGGTCGGCATGTTTGGCTCCCCTGCGGTCCAGCAGCGTGACGACGATGTCGTGCCGTGCCGTCGCCGAGGAGGGCGAATTGTATTGGAAATCGGTTTCGTAGAGCCGGACGACTGCCTGAGCGTTTTGCCGCAGCGAGTCGGCGAGCGTTGCGACGGAGTACTCCTGCGCCGTGCCGGCGACCGTGCTGCCCAGTGTGAGCAGAAGACACGGTAATAAACGACTGCGCATGGGCTATGATTTTTTAAGGACGATCCGGCTGTTGCACATGTCCATGACGAATCCGTAGAATGCGCTCAGGTCGGTGTATTCGGTGGCGGGGAAGATGATGCGCGACAGGTCGAATTCGAACAGGCATTGCACCAGCGCTCCCTGTTGCTGCACCTGCATCGTGCAGGCGATGCCTTCGTCGCAGGCGGACAGGCGTTGCGATTTGGGCAGTTCCTCTACGGTGTAGCCTTCGGGCAGCATCAGCGAAACGATGATGCGGTAGCGGTATGGATACGAGAACTCCACGGGCAACTGGCGCTTCTGACTGGTGAAGGGGTTCTTCTCGATGAAGGGGACGATCGTGGGACAGATATAGAGGAAGTCGCCGCCCGAATCGACCGGCTTGCGGAAGCTCAGCTTCATGCGTGCTTTGGCCGTATTGAGCCCATCGACCGCCAGCTCCGAGATCGTGATGCCGGCCCGCTGCTCGTATTCCTGTACGAACGTGTCGTGGTTTTCGCTGCGGCTGTAACGGCGGCTCAGGTCGTAGGCCGCCTGATTGGTTTCGGTGTCCGTTTCGGTGCATTCCAACTCCCCCTCTTCCGTCAGACGGGCCGTGATCTGCGACAGGACGACGCTCTGCGCCGGTGAGGAGAGGTTGATCCAGTTTTCGAAAGGATGTTCCGGACTGTAAAGTCTGGCGTGGTCGACGAGCAGCTGCGTGGGCAGGACGTTGACGTCCGAGTGGAGGTCGGTGGCATCGAGGTAGACCGTCTCCCCGCTTTTGAGCTTCGTCCGCAATACGAAGGTGCGGATGCGGTCGGTGGCGTGGGTCAGCGGAAGCCGTCCTGCGGAGCGGGGATTGAGCAGGATGATTTCCGGTTTGAATCCGGCGTCGCGCAGGGCGGCGGCGAGGATGAAGTTGATCGACCCGCTGTCGCCGCGTCCCTTGTCTACGGCCGCATGGGGCGAACTCTCGGGTGTCAGCCGGTAGGTTCCGTCCCATGCGATGCGGGACTGCACGAATTTGAGGATTTCGTGCAGCTGCCGGCGCTCGTCGTCGGCGTTTCGTGCCACGATGGCCGCCACTTCGTCCTTGAAGGGATTGCGGATGTCGGTGTAACGCCCGAACTCCGACCGGTCGAGCGATTCGTAGACGTCGGCCCACGTCCGGGTGAAGCTCTTGTAGAGGCTGCCGGGGATTTCGAGTCCGTTGATCTCGAATTCGAGCCCTGCGCGGAAGTCGTCCAGATGCCAGACGTACGGCTCTTTGCGGAGCGAGGGCACCCGATCGATGTTGCAGATGTATTTGGTATTGGTATAACTGAATCCGGAGAAGCCGGCCGCACCGCCGTTTTCCAGCTCCTTTTTGACCGGCAGCGTCAGATACCCCCGCGTGTGGATATGGTGGGTGAAATATTCGGGGATCGAGATCTGCGCCGTGCTGCGTACGACCGGTATTGCGTGCTGGACGTCGACGTCCGGAATCTGCCCGATGAAGTCCGACGTGAGCAGGTAGCGGTATTCGATCACCGTTCCGGCCCTGACTTCGGGGATCGAGAATTTCAGCCGTTTCGTGTGTTCGTCGAGCACCTCCTCGAAGATATTCTGCCGTTTGAGCTGCGTCTTGACCGTTTTGCCGTCCACGAGATTGTAGGCTGCGGCGTCGATGCGGGAGACGACCTCTTTCGACAGCTGGTAGTTGCCGAAGTCGATCGCCACGTCGCCCCACTTCACGCCTTCGTCCTTGAATACCTTGATCTTGACCGTACGATAACACAGCAGCTGGATCGAATTGCCGAAGGAGTAGTGGATGTCCGTATCGTCGTAGATGAAGACGGCCGGGGCATCGGGTTCGGGTTCGTAGAGGGTCATGCGGAGTTCGTCGGGCGTGATTTTTCCGTACTTGAAACTGTACTCCTGCGCCGCGGTGTTCACGCAGAGGCAGATGAAAACTGCCAGAAACGGGTAGGTTTTCATGGTTGAGGGTTTTAGGTTCGAGTAAAGTTAGAAACTAAAACCCGAAAATGCAACAAAAAGGCCGATTTTTATCGTTTCCTTCGGATGTTTATTTCACCCGTATCAGATTCAGGCCGTCGCGCAGCGGCACGATCACGTTCTCCACGCGCGGGTCGTCGGCCACCGTGCGGTTGAATTCGAGGATGCGCTGCGTGTGCAGGTCGTTGCGGGCGACGGGCGCTACCACCTTGCCCGACCAGAGGATGTTGTCCGCCAGCAGGAAAGCGCCGCTTTCCACGAGCGGCCGCCCCGTGTCGTCGCCCATGAGCATCCGGTAGTAGGCGGGATATTCGCGTTTGTCGCCGTCGATGAAGACCAGATCGAACGGACCGCCCAGCGTCGGGGCGATGTCGAGCGCCGAACCGATGTGGAGCCGGATCTTCCCGCCGCAGGGCGAGCGGTCGAAGAAACGCTGCGCCAGCTCTTCCAGTTCGTCGTCCACCTCGATCGTGTCGAGCGTGGCCTCCTCGCCGAGTCCGGCGGCCATCGAGAGCGCCGAGTAACCCGTGAAGGTGCCGATTTCGAGGATGCTGTGCGGACGGAGCATCCGCACGAACATTTCGAGCAGTTTTCCCTGGATGTGTCCCGAGAGCATCCGCGGCTGGATCGTCTGCATGTGAGTCTCGTGATCGAGCGCCCGCAGCAGTTCCGATTCGGGTGTGGAGAGGCTGTCGACGTATTTTTCGAGTGCGTCCATCATCTGTAAACGAGTAGCGAAGGCGAGGCGAGCACTTCGTTGGCGACCTCCAACAGCTCCCCGGCCTGCAAGCCGCTGATTTTGCGGTAGACCTCCTCCATCGTGTCCACCTCGCTGTGTACCAGATAGCTCTTGCCGGCACCGAGCATGTAGCCCTCGTTGCTCTCCATCGAGATCGCCAGCTGTGCGACGAACTGTTTCTTGGCCAGCGCCAGCCGCCGTGTCGAAAGCCGCCGGGTGCGCAGGGAGTCGATCTGCCCCCGCACCAGTTCCAGGCAGCGGTCGCAGTTGTCGTGGTCGGAGCTGAAGTAGATCGCCACGATGCCGGCGTCGCCGTAGGGCGTGTAGCTGCCTTCGATGCTGTACGACAGTCCGTGTTTCTCGCGCACGGTGACGTTGAGCATCGAGTTGGCGCTCGGGCCGCCCAGCATGTTGACGAGCAGCGCCAGCGGCAGCCGCTTCGGGTCGAGGATGCCGTAAGCCCGTGCTCCGACGATGCAGTGCGACTGGTGCGTGTGCCGCGCGATGCTTCGTTCGAAGGGGGCGACGGGCGCGGGCGCCGTCCGGCAGAACGATCGCACGGTGGCGGGCATGTCGGCGAAGTACCGTGCGGCGATCGCCTCGATGCGCCGGGGCGCGATGTTGCCGATCGACGAGAAGACCATCTGATCGGTGGTATGCGTGCGCCGCACGAAGGCGTGGATGTGCTCCGAGCGGTAGCGGGCCAGTGCCGCTTTCGATCCCAGGATGTTGTGTCCCAGTGCCGATCCGGCGAAGAGCAGGTCTTCGAAATCGTCGTAGATGCGGTCGGCGGGCGAATCCTTGTAGGTGTTGATCTCGTCGAAGATCACCTCGCGTTCGCGTTCCAGTTCCCGTTCGGGAAAGGTCGAACGGAACGCCACGTCGGCGAGCAGTTCGACGGCTTTGGCGAAGTCGCCGCGCAGCACGGTGGCGTGCAGCGTCGTGTCCTCCTTGGTGGTGTAGGCATTCAGTTCGCCGCCGAGGTTTTCCAGCCGGCAGTTGACCTGGTAGGCGCGTCGCCGCTGGGTACCCTTGAAGAAGGCGTGTTCGGCGAAGTGCGCCAGCCCGTACTCCGATTTCAGCTCGTCGCGCGTGCCGGCGCCCACGACGAGCGCGCAGTGGGCCACGTTGCCGCGTACCTGGCGGTGGATGCCGCGGATACCGTTGGGAAGCGTATAGGTATGGAATTCCTTCATGGATTTTACAGTTTGGTGCGGAGTTTCAGGAATTGTCCCGTGTAACTCTCCGCACACGTTTCGAGCTGGGCGGGCGTCCCCTCGAAGACTACCCTGCCGCCCCGGTCGCCCGCTTCGGGGCCGAGGTCGATCACCCAGTCGGCGCACTTGATGACGTCCATGTTGTGTTCGATGACGACGATGGTGTGTCCCTTGCGGATCAGCGCGTCGAAGGCCGCCAGCAGTTTGTTGATGTCGTGGAAATGCAGCCCCGTGGTGGGTTCGTCGAAGAGGAACAGCACGTTGCCCTGCACGGCGTCCTTGGCGAGGAACGACGCGAGCTTCACGCGCTGCGACTCGCCGCCCGAGAGCGTCGAGGAGGATTGTCCCAGCTTGATGTAACCCAGTCCCACCTCCTGCAACTGCAGCAGCCGGTCGACGATGCGCCGGCATACGGCGTTGGCCTTGTCTTCGCCGAAGAAGGCCACGGCGTCGTCGACGGTCATTTCCAGTACGTCGTAGATCGAACGGCCGCGGTATTTCACTTCGAGTACCTCCTCCTTGAAGCGCCGGCCGCCGCACGCCTCGCATTTGAGTTCGATGTCGGCCATGAACTGCATCGAGACCTTGATGACGCCCTCGCCCTGACACTCCTCGCAGCGGCCGCCGGCGATGTTGAACGAGAAGTGCGACGGCGTCATGCCGTTGTGCTGCGCATAGGGCTGGTCGGCAAAGAGTTTGCGTATTTCATCGTAAGCTTTGATGTAGGTGACTGGATTCGAGCGCGTCGACTTTCCGATCGGGTTCTGGTCGACCATTTCGACCGATTTGAGCAGTTGTACGTCGCCTTCCAGCGCGTCGAAGTCGCCTGGTTTGATTCCCGTGTCGAAGAGCGTGCGCCGCAGTGCCGGGTAGAGGATTCCCTTGACGAGCGACGACTTGCCCGAGCCGCTGACGCCCGTGACGCAGGTCATGGCTCCCAGCGGAAAGCGCACGTCGATGTTTTGCAGGTTGTTCTCCCGCGCCCCCTTGACGACGATCGAATGGCTCCACCCGCGCGGCGTCGAGGGCGGTTCGATCCGCCGCCGTCCGGCCAGGTAGTCGGCCGTGAGGCTTTTCCGGCAGGCGGGAAGTTTTTTCGCGGGGCCGCAGAAAACGATCTCTCCGCCGTTGTAGCCCGCTTCGGGGCCGACGTCGACGATCCAGTCGGCCGCACGGATCACCTCCTCCTCGTGTTCGACCACGATGACGGTGTTGCCGATGTCGCGCAATTGTTTGAGCACGCCCACCAGCCGGTTCGTGTCGCGCGGATGCAGGCCGATCGAGGGTTCGTCGAGAATGTAGAGCGAACCGACGAGGTTGCTGCCCAGCGACGTGGCCAGGTTGATGCGCTGCGACTCGCCGCCCGAAAGCGTCGAGCTCAGGCGGTCGAGCGTCAGATAGCCCAGTCCCACGTCGGCGAGGTATTGCAACCGGTTGACGATTTCGGTGAGGATGCGCCGTGCGGTGGTCGTATCGTGTGCGTCGAGCTGCAATTCCTTGAAGAACACCAGCAGCGCGTCGACGTTCATCGTCACCAGATCGGCGATCGTGCGGTCGCCCACGCGCACGTAGAGCGCTTCCTTGCGCAGGCGGCTGCCGCCGCATTCGGGGCAGCGCGTCTTGCCCGTGTAGCGCGCCTTCATCACGCGGAACTGAATCTTGCGCCGTTCGCTGTCGATGTATTCGAAGAAGCTGTCCAGACCGTAGAAGTATTCGTTGCCCGTCCATAGCAGGCGCTTCTGTTCGGGCGTCAGTTCGTGGTAGGGCGTGTGGATCGGGAAGTCGAACTTGCCGGCGTTCTCCACCAGCTTCTCCTTCCACAGGCGCATGGTCTCGCCGCGCCAGCAGGCGATGGCGCCTTCGTAGATCGTCTTGCTCTTGTCGGGGATGACCAGATCCTCGTCGATGCCGATGATCTTGCCGTAGCCCTCGCAGCGGGGACAGGCACCCAGCGGGTTGTTGAAGCTGAACAGGTGTTCGGTGGGCTGTTCGAAGGCGATTCCGTCGGCCTCGAAGCGCGACGAAAACTCCTCGGCTCTCTCGTCGGTCAGGATGCGGCACACGCCGTCGCCGTAGGCGAACGCGCGGGCTACGGAGTCGCGCAGGCGCGTGGCGAACTCCTCGTCGGAGGCGACGCGCAGGCGGTCGACGATCACCGACAGCTCGTCGGGCCGGACGGCGGGATCGAGTTCCGGCAGCAGCTCCTCGATGAAACGTGTGCGGCCGTCGTACTGCACGCGCTGGATACCGTCGCCCATGAGCAGCGTCAGCTTCTCGATGACGCCCTGCCCCTCGGCGGCGACCAGCGGCGCTGCGACGAGCGCTTTCGCTCCCTGGCCGAGCGCGAGGACGTATTGGGCCACGTCGTCGACGTCGTAGCACTTCACCTCGCGGCCCGATACGGGCGAGAAGGTGCGGCCGATGCGGGCGAAGAGCAGTTTGAGGTAGTCGTAGATCTCGGTGGTGGTGCCGACCGTCGAACGCGGATTGCGCGTGTTGACCTTCTGTTCGATGGCGATGGCCGGCGCGATCCCCGTGATGAGGTCGACGTCGGGCTTGTCGATCTTGCCCAGAAACTGCCGGGCGTAGGCCGACAGGCTCTCCACGTAGCGGCGCTGCCCCTCGGCGAAGATCGTGTCGAAGGCCAGGGTCGATTTGCCCGAGCCGGAGAGGCCCGTGATGACGGTGAGCGTGTCGTGCGGGATTTCCACCTCGATGTTTCGGAGGTTGTGTACCCGCGCTCCCTTGATATGGATGCTTTTCGGTTCGTTCATGTTTCGATGGTCGCTCCTTCGACCTTGCGGAGTCGTTCGGTTAATCGTTCGGCGCGGCTGGCGCGGATACGCAGCACGATCGACGAGAGATTGTCGAACCGCTGCGACTCGACGGCGGGCTGCTCCTCCTTGACGATGCGCATGATGTCGTTCATCGCCGCGTAGGAGAAGTTCACCGCGATGCGGCGGTCGACCGTTCGCTGCACGATGCGTGCCGCCGCCAGTACCTCCGCCGCCGACTCCTTGTATGCGGCGATAAGGCCCGGCACGCCTAGTTTCGTCCCGCCGAAATAACGCACGACGACGATCAGGCAGTCGGTCGTTTCGTGCGAGAGCAGCTGCCCCAGAATCGGCCGGCCGGCCGTCGACGAGGGTTCGCCGTCGTCGTTGGCGCGGAACGCCTCGCCGTGCGGCCCCAGCCGCCAGGCGTAACAATGGTGCGTGGCGTCGTAGTAACGTTTGCGCAACGCTTCGAGCCGGCTGCGGATCTCCTCTTCGTCGGCGACGGGATAGGCGAAAGCGAGAAATTTGCTGCTCTTTTCCTTGTAGATCGCCTCGGCCGGCGCTTCGATGGTCAGATAGGTATCGTCGGCAGGCGTCGTCATTTCACTTTGGTGAAGAGCCGGTTCCACCGGATGTTCGACGGGAACGATTTCTGTGCGTCGAGCGACAGCCAGATGAACGAGGCGCGCCCCACGATGTGGTCTTCGGGCACGAAGCCCCAGAAACGCGAGTCGGCCGAGTTGTGGCGGTTGTCGCCCATCATCCAGTAGTAGTTCATGCGGAAGGTGTAGTCCGCGGCCGGCTGGCCGTTGAGCAGTACCCTGCCGTCGGGCAGCTCTTCCACGCGGTTGCCTTCGTAGACTTCGATGCAGCGGCGGTAGAGCCGCATGTTCTCGGGTGTGAGCGGGATCGTCGCCCCGCGGGCCGGAATCCAGATCGGGCCGTAATTGTCCTGATTCCATCCCAGCGTCAGGTCGTGGGGATAGACTTCGCGGTTGGGCTCCTCGTAGATGAAACGTTCGACGGCCAGCACGTTGCCCATGCGGCGCAACTCCTCGGCCCGCTCGTCGTCGAGCAGCATGTAGTAGTTCGAGCCGTTGCCGCCGCTCCACTCGGTGATGCCGAGCTTGTCGATCGCGTATTTCGACAGCGGCGACGAGGTCATCACCGTATACATGTACTGCTTGCCCGCGACGGGAGCCTGCGGCTCGTCGTTGACGTAGACTTCGCCGCCCACGATTTTGAGCGAGTCGCCGGCGATGGCCACGCAGCGTTTGATGTAGTTCTCGCGCTTGTCGACCGGACGGGTGATGACCGTGTAGTCGCGGAACAGTTTCTCGCGGCCCGCCCTGGCGCCCAGCGTGCGCTGGTATTCGCGCAGCACGTCGTAGTAGGTGGCGTCCTGCCGCTGGAGCAGCACCGTGTCGCCGGCGGGGAAGTTGAAGACCACCACGTCGTTGCGCTCGATGCTGCGCAATCCTTTGAGCCGGTGGTACGGCCATCGGATGCACTCCGAGAAGGATTTCTTCGTCTGCGAGAAGGGCATCGTATGGTGTACGAAGGGGAACGACACCGGCGTGTTGGGCATCTGGGGGCCGTAGGCCACCTTGCTCACGTAGAGGTAGTCGCCGATAAGAAGCGACGACTCCATCGACGACGACGGGATGACGTACATCTGGAAGACGAAGATGTGGATGAGCGAGGCGACGACCGTTGCGAAAACGATTGCGTTGACCCACTCGTAGATGAATTTGTAGGTCGGGCTGCGGCGGCACCATTCGCGGTTGCGCCGGCCGATGAGCCGCGAGAGGAAATGCGTGAAGTAGAGGTCGACGATGACCAGTTCGCCCAGCAGCAGCCACAGGTTGCCCGTCCAGACGACGAACCACAGGATATAGAGGAGGCTCCAGAAGATGAAGCCGAACCATTTGTTACGCAGGATTGCCTTGATTTTTTCCATGTCGGAGTTGTTCGGTTTGTGTCGGCAGCGACGCTATTCTATCAGGAGTGCGGCGATGGTCGGAGACTTTTTCATCGGAATCGTCTCGCTTCGCCGCCTATTTCAACAGGTCGTCCATCGTGTAGACGCCCCGCTTGCCGTTCAGGAATTCTGCCGCGATGACGGCCCCCAGGGCCAGCGTGCGGCGGTTGAGGATCTCGTGCCGCAGCGTCAGCACGTCGTCCGCCGAGGTGTAGGTGACGGTGTGGATACCCGGCACCGCCCCTTCGCGGATCGATGCGATCGCCAGCTCCGAGGGATCGGCCGCAGGGCGGTTCACCCAACGCTCCTTCGTGCCGATGCGGCCGATGATCTCTTCGGCCAGCGTGATGGCCGTGCCGCTCGGTGCATCCTTCTTCTGCGTGTGGTGCACCTCCTCGATGCGGACGTCGTAACCGCCGACGCGGCCGACCATTTCGGCCAGCTGCCGGTTGAGCCGGAACAGCAGGTTGACCCCCAGCGAGTAGTTCGAGGCGTAGAAAAAGGCCCCGCCCCGCTCCTTGCAGCGGGTTTTCAGTTCGTCGAGGCGATCCGTCCAGCCCGTCGTGCCGCTTACGACCGGCGTACCGGCGTCGATGCAGGCGCGGATGTTGTCGTAGGCCGTTGCGGGCGTCGTGAATTCGAGCGCCACGTCGATGCCGCGCAGATGCGCCGCGTCGAGGTCGCCGCGGTTGTCGGCGTCGACGATCAGCCTCACGCCGTGCCCTCGTTCGACGAGGAGACGTTCGATCTCGCGTCCCATTTTCCCGTATCCGATGATAGCTGCGTTCATAGTGCGAAAAAATATTTGGACAAAGATACGATTAAGCCGAGAGCAATGCAAATTTATTTGCAATTGCCGAGGCGGAGTATCTAAGGCGTCAGCCAAAGATACGATTAAGCGAAGGCAATATCAAATTTATTTGCTTTTTGCCGAGGCGGAGTATCTAAGGTGTCAGCCAAAGATACGAAATCCTCGATGAGTGCGGAGGGTGTTCCGGATTTTTTCGTACCTTTGTCTTACTAACTTTTTGTATCCGTCTGAAAACGTAAACACGCGCTAAATTGGTATGTTGCGATGCGTTATTTTGTCGAACTGAGTTACAACGGAGGCCGTTATTGCGGCTGGCAGCGTCAGCGTGACGCCGCTTCGGTGCAGGAGACGCTCGAACGGGCGCTTTCGACGCTGCTGCGCGAGCCTGTCGAGGTGACCGGCGCGGGCCGTACCGACACGGGCGTGCACGCCGCCTATGCCGTGGCGCATTTCGACGTAGCGGCGCCGCTGACCGATCCGGAGCATACGGCCTACAAACTCAATTGCCTGCTGCCCGACGACGTCGCCGTCTTCGGCGTGGCACCGGTCGCGGACGATGCGCACGCCCGTTTCAGTGCGGCGGAGCGCGAGTACCGCTATTTCATCGAGTCGCGCAAGAACCCCTTTACCCGCAGGGCCGCGTGGCACTATTACCGGCCGCTGGATGTGGAGCGGATGGATCGCGCTGCGGCATCGCTTTTGGAGTACGACGATTTTACCTCCTTTGCCAAACTGAACTCCAACAACAAGACCAATATCTGCCGCATCGTGCGGGCCGGTTGGGAGGAGTCGCCCGAAGGAGTGTACCGCTTTACGATCCGTGCCGACCGTTTTCTGCGCAATATGGTGCGGGCGCTGGTGGGGACGCTGGTCGACGTGGGGCGCGGGCGTTACGATGTGGAGGAGTTCCGCGCGATCGTCGAGAGCCGCGACTTGTCGCGCGCGAGCGGCGGCGCGCCGGCCGAAGGACTTTATCTGTGGGACGTCGCCTACCCTGCCGGAGTGTTCCGGCGCGGGGAACGGACGCGAAACCTGTTGTTTAACTAAAAATATTCCGAACTATGGGAACGATTCTCTATCTGGTGGGTTTGGTCTGCGCCGTACTGGCGGTGCTCGACATCTTCAAGAAAAACATTTCGACCGTCGGCAAGGTGATCGCCTCGGTGCTCGTATTGCTGACGAGCTGGGTGGGGCTGCTGGTTTACTATTTCTACGCGAAGGATCATCTCGAAGAGTGGTTCAAGTAGGCGGTTCGACGGAAAATGGAAACGGGCCGGTGCATCGCACCGGCCCGTTTCGTTGGGAAGCGCTACCCTATTGGATTTCCGAGAGCGACGGTGTGGCGCGGGGCGTGAAGTCGTTGGTCGAATTGTTCGTGTCGACCAGCTTGCCGTCGGCTGCGACCTTGCGGCGTACGCTCAGACCGTAGCTCGTCTGGTCGGAGCTCGTCTCGCAGGCATAGGTGTAACCGGCGTCGAGCTCGGTATCCCACGGATTCGTCAGATACTCGGACGAAACGCCCAGATTGACGGCGTCGACGATCCACGAATTGGGTACCTTGAAGCAGTTCTTGAAGGTCATGTCGTAGTCCTTTCCGTTGGGCGAATGGAAGATATAGCTGCCCGTGAAAGCGTAATCGGCGAGGAACCTGTCTCGGGTCATTCCGATGGGAGGGATAGCCAGTGCGCAAGAGCGTTTGCCCGCAGCGTCGAGCATGATGACGCTCTTGGTGTAGGTGTACCAGATGTCGAGATTGTCCACTTCGGGGTTGTCGATATCGAGCATGGATTCGACTGTCGACTCGTTGTACCACTCGAAATCGGCCGAGGTCAGATCGAAGGAGTTGGGGTTGGTCGCCTTGTGGTTCTGGGCGTTGTTGCAGATCAGGAGCGACTCGCCGGCCTTGACCAGGACGTCGTCGCCGTCGCCCGGAATGCAGAGAATCTCGTCGACGATGCAGTAATTCGGCCGGGGATCTTCGCCCTCGTTGAACGAGATGTTCTGGACGGAGGTGATCTTCGACGACGTGATAATCAGCAGCCCGTCGGCGTAGAGATCCTGGTCGGTGTTGTTGCGGATCTTGATGTATTGGTCGCCGTGAGCCTTGTCGACCTTGCCCGTCGCGGGGAGGGGACAGGAGGTGAAGAACGACTCTTCGATCAGGAAATCGCCGCTGTAAAGGCTGTTCTCGGACTGCTTGATATTCATGTAGGCCAGCGTCGTACCGGTCGTTTTCTCCGCGAGTGTGACGGTCGTCGAACGTTCGGCGCCCGTCGTGTTGGGTTTTACCGAGAGGACGACTACCTCGCCCTGGCTCTGTTCGCTCAGGCCGATCCAGTCCGCGTCGGCGGCGGGAATGTCGATCGTGTAGTCCGAAGTCGTCAGCGTGACCATCACGTTGCCGCCGCGTGCGCGGAGGTTGAAGTTCGTCGTGGTGGGATCTTTCGGTGTCTCCGTTCCGTCGTCGTCGGAGCAGGCGGTCATGCCGGTCGCCAGCGCGACGACCGTCAGCATTGCAAAGAGTTTTCTCATCGTTTTACAGTATTAGAAATTAAACATAAATATCGTTTCAAAAACAGATTCCGCAGGCGATCGTGGCCAAGTGGACACGCACGCCGTCCATGTAGATGCCCGGGCGCCACGAGGCATCGACGAAGAGCGCCAGCGAACGGCGCAGCTCCCGTTCGGCGCGCAGGGCCGCCGTGAGTTCGACGGCGTCGGCCGTCATGCGGTCGACGCTGTCGAAGAGCATGGCGCCGATGTCGGGATCGAGACGGCTGTCGGTCAACAGCGTGCGGCGGGTCAGGTTGACCGCGTAACGGCCGCCGACCGTCGCGCGCAGCGTACCGCGTTGTCCGTGACGGGTCAGATGCAGGTCGCAGCCCGCGCTGGCCGTCGACAGGGCGATTTCCCGCTTCGGGTAGGGATAATCGGCCGACGTGCGGAAGTACCCGACCGACGGTGCGAGCGTATAGTCCGTCTGCGGGCGATTCCAGGTCACCATCCCCCCGGCAGCGAGTCGCAGCGTGCGGTTGCGGTACATTGCGAACTCGCCCAATATCCGGTAGTCCGCCGTCTCGCCGTTGTCGACGACGTTTTCGAATCCCTGCCTCAATTCGTAGGAGCCCTCCACTGCGAAACCTCCCCGCTCGTAGCGGCGTGCGACGCTGCCCGACAGGGTTTGCGTCACGAGTCGGCCTGCCGGGGCGTAATTGAGTTCGCTGAAAATGTTGCGGTTGGAGAAACGCTCGTATTGCAGGAGGGCCGACCAGCCGCAGGTGCGGCTCGGGACTGCTGTCAGCGAAAGCGCGTATCCCTTGCCTTTGTAGAAGAGGGACTGGTCTTCGCCTCCGACGTAACGTGCGAAATAGTTGCCCAGTCCCGTCATAAGGAATTCGACGGTGTTGGCTCCCCGTTCGTCGAAGAATCCGACCTCCTGCGACTGTTTGTAAATGCGTCCGCGCGCAGTCAGGGCGATGAGGGATCGATCCGTCGAGAATCCGGCGCCGATCGTGCCCGTCAGATCGTTGACGATGTTGTGGGGACGGGGATCGATCTGGCGGAATTCGTGGCGGGCGCGGTAATTGATGCCGATCCCGTAATTGATCCGCCCGTCGCGGCGCACGTATGCGCCTCGAAAGGCGTACTCTTCGGTCGAAAGGTCGCCGCCCACCGAATCGGCCAGGACGAAGGGGCGCAGCAGACGGTAGTCGGCCGTGGAGTTCCAGCGAACGTTGTCCGTGCGTCCCCGTTCGTAGGAGGCGCCGGCCGTGACGACCGACCGCTCGTCGAGTCGCAGATAGGAGTCGGCGCGGAACGTCCCGACGAGTGCGCCGTCGCCCTCGGGTTGCAGGATCGGCCGGCTTTCGCTGCGCAGGTCGCCCTGCAATCTCAGCGTGGAGTACGAGACCGGATAGCGGTAGAGCATCGCTGCGGGAGAACTTTCGTAGGCCGAAGCATCCAGCGTCGCGAGCGGGGCGTTGTGGAACTCCGCACGGCGGAGTATGCCGAGCGAGTCGCGCACGGCTGCGGTTTGCGCTTCGCTCCACAAAGGCAGCGGCAACAGACAGAGCAACAGGAGGCGCAGCGGTTTCATGGTCAGTTGACGTATTTTAACAACAATACGATCGAACTCCGGTCGTCCATCCAGGCGAGCGCTTCGGACGGGGTGTTATGGTCGGCGTTGCGGACGTATTGCACCGTTCCGTCGGTGTAGTGCAGGTTGGCCTCGACGATGAGGGTGTAGACCCCCTTTTGCAGCGTGAGGGTCGCCGACCGTCCGTCGAGGACGGTGAAGAAGACCCGTTCCTTCGTGTTGATGTTCTCGCAATAGGAGATGTCGGAGAGGAGCTCGATGCGTTCGACCGGACGGTCGTCGGGCAGGATGAAGCGGACGGAAAGTTGCGTGAACAACTCCCGGCCGTCCGATTCGCAGGCGGTCGAGCAGAGGCTCAGGAGCGGAAACAAGAGTAGAAGACGTCGCATGTCGGGGTCGTTATAGCTTAATATTCAGCTCCATGCCGAAGTAAGGCGTGACTTCGCGGCGGATATGGCGGCCGTCGGATGTGTGATAATCGGGGGTGTAATCGAGCAGTTTGTTGACGAACAGAGCCACGGCCATCTTGTCGCGATAGAGCTTTTTCGTGATTTTGAGGTTGACATTCATGCTGAACGGAGTGGTTACATAGCGCCACAGCGTGGGGTCGCTGTCGCGTACGAGTGCCGACAGCAGACCGTCGGCAGCCGATTCGGCCGTGAACGGGTGCGAGACGAGATTCTCGTCGAGATACGAGATCGGCCAGGCCGAAACCGGCGTATTGCGGCTTCCGAGGAACCACATGCACTGGAACGATGTGGAGAGAATGAGTTTCAGGCGGGGAATCTGCGTGTCGAGCAGAAAATTGGTATTGCACATTTCGCGCAGGTAACCGTCCGTCGAAAAGTAGTACCCGACGTAAGGATAGCTCTGTCCTCCGGGGGCGGAGGTCGGCAGCAGGTACTCGGGGTGCATGTTGGAGTAGTTCGTCCGGAAATAGGCGCCTGTGACGGTAATTCGCGTAGCGATCGCGCGGATGCGCTGCGAGGTGAAGGCGAATTCGATGCCCGACTTTTCCGTGCGGCTGCCGTTGGTCGAGCGGGAGTACCCGCCCAACCGCCTCTCTTCCGTATAGGGGATGCCGTCGAGCGACGGGGGACCGTCCAACTGTTCCATGTCGATCGCCGTTTCGTCGTAATCCCGGAAGGTGAAGCTCCGATAGTCCGACGTCGTGCGGAATCCCGACGTCATGTCTTCGCGGAAATAAGTCACCGACAGCTGGTTGTCGTTCCAGCCGGCGTCGAGGCGAACCTCCCATTTGAAATTGCGTGCGGCACGCAGGTCGTAATTCGTCGGATCGAGCGTGTAGAGTCGCAGGTTGATCCGCCGGAGTGCGGGATTCGCAGGCCAGTAGTTGAGCTGGGTGAAATCGAAATACTCCGTGTCGGGATAGAGGCTGTCCATCGTCGGGAATTTGGTGTGCCAGCCGACACCTCCGCCCAATCGCAGGGTGAGATTCCGGCCGGCGACATGGAATCGCGGCAGTGCGACGACGACGTTGGCGCGCGGATCGAAATAGAATTTCCCCTGAATCGTATAGCGGCGTCCCAGATTGAACATCGAGGCGGCGCGCACGCCTCCCGTAGCCTCCACGCGGAAGTCTCCGAGAGCGAGCGTCGTGGCGTCTTCGAGGAAAAGCGAGAGTTTGTGCAGGGCGGGGATCGCGTCGTAGGCGCGGGGCCGCGAATCCATCTGCGGACTGAACGGCCGGGCGACGTCGAAGACCAGCCCGCGGCCGTAGTTCTTGTCCATCGACCAGTCGGCCCCGACGCGCAGCGTGTTGCGCGAACGTTCGGTGTCGGCGTTGAAGGTCGCTACGGCCTTGGCATAGCCGTAGAACGGTTTGCCGTCGACGAGCAGCGTGGCGTCGTAGGAGGCGGGGATGATGACGGCGTCGTACTCCCCCGGCTCGGTGCCCCACGTCTTGGCGAAATCGGAACCGGTCTCCACGAACCTCCAACGGTCGATACGGTCGAATTCGGCGCTGAGCGATGCCGTGAGGTCGAGACTGTGGAAAAATTGCCGATGCCGCGCCTCTACGGCGAACGTCGCGGCGAACTGCGTGCGGTTGTAATTCGACTTGTAGCGCTCGACGGGGCCTCCCAGACCGTTGTCGAGGTCCCTGTCGGATTTCTTGTCGTCGAACGAACCCGTATAGTCGAGACTGCCGCCCGCCGAGTAGCGGTAGGCGCTACCCTGCCAGTGGCGGCCGAAGCGGACGGAGCCGGTCAGTCGTTGGTAGTTCTGACGCGGGTTGCGGGGATCGGAGGCGGCCGTCAGGTAGTCGGCGTTGATATTCAGCGTCGTGCGTTCGGCGTCACCCCCCCCCTTCCGTTCGAATCCCTTTCCGACGGAGAAGAGTTTGCTGCTCATGTCGGCCTTGAAGCGGGCGGTGAGGTCGCGGCCGCCCTCGCGGCGTTTGACCTTGACCAGTCCGCTCGTCAGGTCGCCGTATTCGACCGAAGGGATGCCCCGCACGATTTCGACCGATTCGATGTCGTCGGTCGAGATCGCACGTGTATCGACGCCGCGATTGACGTTGGCGTACTCTTGGATCGATCCGTAGGAGGTCGAATATTGCAGGTTGGCGTCATTACTTATGGGGATGCCGTCTACCTGAATCTGGGTACCCAATGCCGACGTAGCGTAATTGGCGGAGCTCGAAGGATCGGCTTCGCGCAGGCGGATCTCCTGCGGCGCTCCGAACGAGGGGTCGGTGGCGCGGCCGCCGGGGATCAGCTCCATGAGGTCGGCGATGCTCGACGGCTGGATGTGGGCGATGGCTTCGCGGCCGATCTTCGACGACGACGTGGACCCTTTGGATTCGGCGGCCGTCACCAGCACCTCGCCGATGGCCACCGGATCGATGTCGAGCCGGATTCGGCGGCGGGTCAGTCCGGCGGGAAGTTGCAGTTCGCCTTGCAGAAATACGTGTCCCATGTATAATAGACGGAGTTCGAAGCGTCCCGGTTTCAGCCCTTCCAGCAGACATACGCCCCGGGCGTCGGCCGCCGCGGCCCGTTCCTTCCCGTTTCCTTCCTTCGGACGGAGCGAACAGACGGCGTATCCCAACGCTTCGCCCGAAGCGGCGTCGGTCACGGTTACTTCCAGTCGCGCTTCGTCCGTAGTCTGTGCCTCGGCGGCGGAAGCGAGAAGGAGTCCCAGCAACAGAAGAGTATATGGTTTCATGCGTTTCGCGTACGTCCTCTTTGATTTATTTACGCAGCAAAAGTAACCTGCATCCGTCGGGCGGGCAATACCGTTTTATTGGGGTTTCCCCGTTGCTTAAATACCTGATTTTCGGTATAGGGGTGTCGGCGGATTTGCCCTACTTTTGCCCGTACAAATGATTAAAATTCGCAAAGTGATGAAAACGAACAAATTGATGATGTCGGCGACCGCTTTCCTGTTGCTTCTGGCAGGTGTCGGGTGCGGCAATCGTACGACGAAGGCGGAATCGACCGCCGCTGCCGCAGAGACCGCGGTCGGCGAGGCGTTGCAGATCGACGACCTGCTGGCCGGGGCCGATTCGCTGGCCGGAAAAGAGGTGTGGATCGAGGGGGTATGCACCCATGCCTGCAAGCACGGCGCACGCAAGATATTCCTCATGGGCAGCGACGATACGCAGACGATTCGCGTCGAGAGCGGCAAGCTGGGAAAATTCGATCCGCAGTGCGTGGGCAGCATCGTCCGCGTGAAGGGAATCCTGCGCGAACAGCGTGTGGATGAAGACTATCTGCGCAGCTGGGAGGAGCAGGTTCGCACGCAGGCGGGCGAACAGCACGGAACGACTGCGGCCGGCTGCGATTCGGAGAAGAAGGCCCGCGGCGAAACGGCTGCGACCGTCGAGGGCCGTATCGCCGACTTCCGCCGTAAGATCGCCGAACGGAATGCGGCCGAGGGGAAACCCTATCTGTCGTTCTATTTCGTAGAGGCGCAGTCGTATGAATTCGACCGCTAACCGGCTGCGTCGCTGGAGCCGGAACGTGCACCGAGAGTTGTCGTTCTTCTTTTCGGGAATGCTGCTTATCTACGCCGTTTCGGGGCTGGTGATGAACCACCGCGATACGATCAATCCCAACTATTCGGTCGAGCAGCGGCGCTACGTCGTCGGGGAGCCGCTTTCCGCACGGGATCGGCTGACGCGCGACGACGTCGTCCGTCTGCTCGCGCCGCTGGACGAGGCCGACAACTACACCAAACACTATTTTCCGGAATCGGACGTGCTCAAAGTCTTCCTCAAAGGCGGTTCGAGCCTCACCGTACGGCTATCGGACGGCGAGGCGTTCTACGAGAAGCTGACGCGCCGCCCCGTGCTGGGGGCCATGACGCGCCTGCATTACAATCCCGGGCGGTGGTGGACGTGGTTCTCGGATCTGTTCGCCGTGGGACTCGTGGCGATCGTCGCAAGCGGCTTGTTGCTGCTCAAAGGGCCGAAGGGGCTTCGGGGGCGCGGAGGCGTGGAACTGGCCGCCGGTATCGCCGTTCCATTGTTGTTCCTGATTTTCTTTTAAATGTTTTCGATAAGTCTCGGGCGCAGAGCCGGCTCGTTCGGGGTATACCGGGGCGGGAAAACGAAGAATGAGATTCAACGTATGAGTGCAATCATCGAGTGTCGCAATCTGACACATTATTACGGGCGGCGTCTGATCTATCGCGACCTGAGCTTCGACGTGCCGCAGGGGCGGATTCTGGGGCTGCTGGGGAAGAACGGTACGGGCAAGACCACGACCATCAACATCCTGAGCGGCTACCTGAAACCCCGCAGCGGCGAATGCCGCATCTTCGGGCAGGAGGTGCAGAACCTCGATCCCGTGCTGCGGCGCAATATCGGCCTGCTGATCGAGGGACACGTGCAGTACCAGTTCATGACCATCGAACAGATCGAGAAGTTCTACTCGGTCTTCTACTCCGCCTGGCGCCGCGACGCCTACTACGAGTTGATGCGCAAGCTGAAAGTCGCACCCGGGCAGCGGATTTCGCGCATGTCGTGCGGCCAGCGTTCGCAGGTGGCGCTGGGGCTGATTCTGGCGCAGAATCCCGAACTGCTCGTACTCGACGACTTCTCGCTGGGGCTCGATCCGGGCTATCGCCGGCTCTTCGTCGACTACCTGCGCGAATATGCCCGCGCCGAGTCGAAAACCGTCTTTCTGACCTCGCATATCATTCAGGATATGGAGCGTCTGGTCGACGACTGTATCATCATGGACTACGGCAGCATCCTGACGCAGCGCCCCGTCGCGGAGCTGCTGGCCGAAGTGCGGCGTTACGGCTTCACCGTGCCCGAGGGCTACGAGATTCCCGACGCGAAGGAGTTTTACCACCCGTCGGTGATCCGCAACCGGGCCGAACTCTTTTCGTTCCTGCCGCCCGCCGAGGTCGAGCGGACGCTGCGGCGGTTGCAGGTGCCTTACGGCGAATTTACCTCCGAGCAGGTGACGTCGCTCGAAGACGCCTTTATCGGTCTGACCGGAAAATATTGATGAATTATGTTACGTGCTATTTTTTACAAGGAGTGGCTGAAAACGCGCTGGTACTATCTGGTCGCCGTGCTTCTCTCGCTCGGTTTTGTCGGTTATGTGCTGTTGAATTTCTTCCGTGCGGCGGGATTGAAGGGCATCGCCCACCTGTGGGAGGTGATGCTGTTGCGCGACGCGGTGTTCGTCGACCTGCTGCAATTCGTGCCGCTGGTCGTGGGGCTGCTTTTCGCCGTGGTGCAGTTCGTGCCCGAAATGCAGCGCAAGTGCCTGAAACTGACGCTTCACCTGCCCTGTCCGGAATTAAGGATGATCGGTGCGATGCTGCTCTACGGCGTGCTGCTGCTGGGGGCGCTGTTCGCCGTGTCGCTCGGCGTGCTGTTCGTCGCCTTTCGGGCGGTGCTGGCGCCCGAACTGGTACGGCATATCCTGCTGACGGCCGCACCGTGGTATGCGGCGGGGATCGCCGCCTATCTGCTCGCGGCGTGGATCTGTTTGGAACCGACGTGGCGGCGCCGGCTGCTCTACGGTGCGGTCGCGGCGTGCGTGCTGAGGCTCTTCTTTCTGGCGCCTGCTCCCGAAGCTTACGACGGCTTCCTGCCGTGGTTGACGCTCTGCACCCTGTGCACCGCCTCCTGGTCGTGGTGGTCGGTCGTTCGGTTCAAGGAGGGACGGCAGGATTAACGAATAACAGTGTGGATATATATGATACGTTTCAGCAAACTATTTTTCGGCTTCACCGTGTTCGTGCTGCTTCTGTGGCTGCTGCCGTGGGCCTATAATTTCGCCTTCTACAAACCCGAACGGACGCCCTTCACGCTGTGGAGCTGCGTAGTCGGCGATTTCGCCGTGGTCGATTTCGTGGGCGACGGGATCGTGCGCCGCGACCGCGGCGGCCGCACCTACACCGACCGGGAGTTCGACAGCATCCTGCCGACCTTCTATGCGCGTCAGCTGCTCAACGACGAGCGGTTTCCCGATTCGCTGTGCGGCGTGGCCGTCACGCCCCGCCTGCTGCAAAGCGAGAACTTCATGTTCCGCTCGACGCCGGCGGAGATCAACAAACCCCGTACGGGGCTCTATCCGCTGCTGGAATCGATGTCGGGGCGCGTCGATCTGGAGATGCCCGACGACGTCTTCCGCATCACGTCCTCGGGTATCGAGTTCGTCGTCATGGCGACCAATCGCATCGACCGCGGAAAGAGCGACCGTTTCACCGAGGCGATGACCCGCAAGGGCTTCCGCTTTCCGGCGCTTGCGGTGGCGGGCAATCCGTCGACGCGCAAGGAGTACGACGAAGGCTATCTGCTGCTCGACGCTTCGTGGCAGTTGTTCCACCTCAAACAGGTCAAGGGGCGTCCCTATGTCCGTGCGATCGATCTGCCCGAAGGGGTGCAGCCCGAACATCTCTTCGTGACGGAGTTCCCGTCGCGTCGTACGCTGGGATTCCTGACCGATACGGAGAACGGGTTCCATGTATTGTCGAAACCCTCCTACGAGATCGTCCGCGTGGGGATTCCGGGCTGGAACCCCGAGAGCGAGTCGCTGACCGTCATCGGGAATATGTTCGACTGGACGGTGCGGGTCACGGGTGCCGGAGCCGACCGCTACTATGCGGTCGACGCCCGGCGGGAGTACCGGCTGATCGATTCGATGGTCTACGGGTCGGAGCGGACTCCCCTGCCCGGGCTGGTCTTCACGTCGTATGACGACGGCTATGTGAAACCCCGTTTCGAGTAGTGCGGCGCCCTTTGTGAAAGAGGACTGATCCAATTATATTCATCGGCAGGATAATCGAATTCGATTATCCTGCCGATTTTTGGTCTCTTATTCCGCCGATTGGGGTGAAAAAGCGATGCCGTGTCGTATGGCGGTCATTTCATGATTCTCGGTATCTAAATGATGGTTATCTTAACGTCGATTGCGCTTCCGGGAAGTTTGGAGTATAGTCCCCAAACGTAAAACGTAGTTATGACCGTCGGAGAGGCTCCTCCCATTCTACTGTATACCAGATTTAAGGTCATTTTACCGGATTCGGTGTCGGTGTCGACAGCCTGCTTCTCGAAAGAGTATCCGGGGTCGCCCAACAGATGTTGTCCGATGATGAGCGTGTATTTTTCGAAGTCGATGACCGGCAGGACAACCGAAGGCGGCGCAACGGCCTCGAACTCTTCCGTGCTGTTGATCAGGAAACATTCCGTTTCACCGAAATCGATTTCGGAGAAGTTAAATTTTACTTCGGAGCAGTTGTAGGAACTCTCCGGCAGATGCGTCGTGAAAAAAGCCGTTACCTCCTCGGAGGCGGCGACGGGAGGCGTGCCGACGACTTCGGGTTCTTTCGAGTCATCGCACGCAACGAGGTTTCCGCCCAGCAGGAGCAGGACTGCTTTCAGAATCAGAACGTTGGATTTCATGTCGTGATGGTTTTAGGTTTGAAATGAATCGTCGGATGTTTTCCGTGAATCTTGTGAATTATGATACAGAAAACCGGAATGTTTAAAAACGTTTCATCGTTTCAATACAAAGTTATTGAATTCAGCCGTCTATTCAATGATTTTTGCAAAAAAATGATGCAGACTGAAAAGGTAGCGATGTCGAAAGGGTGTGTTCGCAATTCTGTAATACGTCGTTGGTTTGCAGCGTGCAAGAGAAAAATATTCCGGTATTTGAAAAACCGAAGCGTTCTCCCTTTTGGTATCATTGCTATGGAACGAACGCCTGCTTCCTTATCGGAAGCAGGCGTTCGCCTTTTATCGTCGGACCGTGGCTACCGTACGCGCAGCGAGCGGCCGATGCGCAGCGTCGTGGTGCGCGAAATGCCGTTGAGCTGGCAGAGCCGCGAAACGGTCGTGCCGTAACGCACCGCGATGCCGCCCAGCGTGTCGCCCGAACGGATCCTGTGGTATTGCGCCGAAGCGAGCGCTTTGCGGGCCTCCTCGGCTCTCTTTTCGTCGTTGGCTTCGGCCTCCTCGTCTTCGAAGTCCTGCGAGGCGCTCGAATGGATGTCCAGATAGCTCTTTTTGAGCAGGAAGGTTTCGCGCCGCAGGTTGCCGCTCTGGAAGTCGATCAGTCGTTCGGGGTCGAACGACTGTCCGCAGTAGCGCGTCTCGAAGTGGAGATGCGGGCCGGTGCTGCGTCCCGTGCTGCCGCCGTAGCCGATGATCTGCCCCGCCTCGACCCATTCGTCGGCGTGGACGATCCGCTCCGAGAGGTGGCCGTAGAAGGTTTCCAGTCCGTTGTCGTGGCGGATGACGATCAGGTTGCCGTAGCCGCCGGATTTGGATGACGGGATCGAGATGCGCACCTTGCCGTTGAAGGTGGCGTAGATCGGGTCGCCCGTTTTCAGCGGCAGGTCTACGCCCTGATGCTTGCGCCGGCGGCGCATACCGAACTTCGAACGGATGGCGGCCTTGTAGGGATAGTGGTAGCATTTGAGCGAGTCGACCAGCTCGATGTCCACCGAACGCGGCAGGTCGGCGAGCTTCACCACGTCGCGGTAGGGAAAGAGTTTGGTCGTGTCCCAGCAGCGGGTGTAGATTTCGCTGTCCTTGACGTAGTCGCGGTTGCGGAGGTATTTCCATGTGTTGTCGTTGAACAGGACGATCATCACTGCGTCGTTGCCCGAAGGGAGCGTGTCGACGGCGATCACCCCGTCGACGTATTCGGTCGATTCGACCGGCTGCGGCTCTTTCCGCGGTTTGAGCGTCTCGGCCTGCTCCTTTTCGAGGCAGTCGATCTCCTGCTGGATCTCTTGCAGGAGTTTGCGCATGTGGTCGATGCTCTGGGCTTGCAGGGGCGCGGCCGCGCCGGTGAAAAGAAGGGCGGTGAAAAGATAACGCAATTTCATCGAGTGTGTGTTTTAGTTTCGCTGAATCAAAATTAAGGTCATCGCTCCTGTTCGTGCAGGAACTCTTCGGCCGCTTCGAGCGCCCGGTAGAACTCTTCGCCGAAACGCCGCACGATCGGCTCCCGAAGGGCCTTGTAGACGGGGATGCCCAGCCGGCGGCCGCACTCCACCGCGGGCCGGCAAACCTCCCAGCGGTGATAGTTGAGGCCCAGCGTACCGTTCGAGAAGCGCACGACGCGGATCGGATAGAGGTGGCACGAGATCGGCTTGCGGAACGAGCACCGTCCTTCGCGGAAGGCCCGTTCGACGGCGCAGAGCGTCACGCCGTTTTCGGTGTAGGAGTAGGCGCACTCGGCGTCGCCGACCAGCGGCGTGGTGTAGTCGCCCTCGTCGTCCACGACCATGAAGCCCTGCCGCTCGACGGCGGCGATGCCCTCTGGGGTCATGTAGGGCTTGTAGGTCTCGTACTGGGCTTCGAGCGTTGCGACCTCCTCGATTTCGAGCGGTGCGCCGGCGTTGCCTTCGACGCAGCAGATGCCCTTGCAGCGGCTCAGATCGCAGGCGAAGCACTCGCGCAGCAGGTCGAGGCTTACGATCTTGTCGTCGATTTCGATCATGGCTTGCGGCCGCACGTGTCGGCGATGATGAGGTCGTAGAGTTCGCCCAGCGTCATGCCGGCGGCGCGCACCTGCTTGGGTACGATGCTGCCGGCGCTCATGCCGGGAATGGTGTTGATCTCGATCAGGTAGGGACGGCCTTCGGGCGTGACGATGAAATCCACGCGCACGATGCCCCGGCAGCGGCAGGCCTTGTAGGCCGCCAGTGCGAGACGGTGGAGTTCGGCCGCGGTCTGCGGTGCGATCTCGGCCGGCGTGATCTCGTCCGAATAGCCCGCCTCGTATTTGGCCTGGAAATCGAAGAACTCCTTTTTCGGCCGGATCTCCGTGATCGGGAGCAGGTATTCCCTGCCGCCGGCGATCAGTACGCCGCAGCCCATTTCGCGGCCGCGGATGCACTCCTCGACGAGCACTTCGTCGCTCTCGGCGAAGGCGCGTTCGACGGCGGCGGGAATTTCGCCGGCTCGTTCGACGCGCGTCACGCCGAAGCTGCTGCCCGAGGCGTTGGGCTTGACGAAGAGCGGCAGTCCCAGTTCGGCCGCGAGTGCGTCGGGATCGACGGCGTCGCCGCGGCGGATGAACCGTTCGCGCGCCAGCCCTACGCCCGTGACGGCGACGGCGCGCTTGGTCGAAATCTTGTCGAAGGTGATGACCGACGAGGTCATCGAGCACGACGAATAGGGAATGCCCATGATGTCGAGGTAGCCCTGCAACTTGCCGTCCTCGCCCGGCGTGCCGTGGATGAGAATCAGGGCGTAGTCGAATTCGCGGCGGCATCCGTCGACCGTGAGCGAGAAGTCGTTGCGGTCGAGCTGCCACCGGCGTCCGTCGGGGGCCGTGTAGTGCCAGTCGCGGCCGCGGACGTCGATCACCGTCACGTCGTATTTTCCGGGGTCGAGCGCCGCTTCGATCTGGGCTGCGCTCTGCAATGCGATTTCCCGTTCCGAAGAGTCACCTCCGGCCAGAAACGCTATCTTCAATCTGTTCATATCGTAAGTTACGGGTTGTAGATGTCTTTGTAACGGAAGGCGAGGATTTCCTCGATCTGTTCGGCGTATTGGCGCGCTTCGTCGCGTGCGGGATCGATTCCGAGCGCGCGGTTGAAATCGTTGAGCGCCTTGCCCCACTCCTGGCGGCGGTAGTACCACCGTCCGCGTTCGACGAGCAGTGCGGCGTTGCACGGCTCCTCGCCGATGCGTTCGGTGAGCCGTTCGGCGTAGCGGACGGGGTCCCAGAGCCGTTTCTCGCGGATGTAGGCCAGCACTTCGGGCGTGAGCATCGCCGATGCGTCGTCGCCCTGCTCCAATGCGCGGCGCACCTCGGTCGAGGAGAAGTCGCACAGCGGCGCTTCGTTCAGAAGGGTGATCCGGTCGAGGTATTGCGTCGTCTCGAAGCCCCTGCGCGGGTAGACCAGCAACGGATAGCCGTCGAGGATCTCGCGGTAGTCTCGCCAGCGTTCGAGCTGCGGGACGAGGTCGGCGCCCAGCAGTACCGAAAAACGCATTTGTCCGCCGTAGTTCCGCGAGAGGTACCGCAGCGTGTCGATCGTGTAGGAGGGTTTTTCGAGCAGGAATTCGATGACCGAGGGTTTGATCCGTTCGGAGAAACGCGAGCGGGCGCAGGCCAGTTCGGCCATTTCGAAACGGTTCAGCTCGGGTGCGAGCGAATCGTCCGCTTTGAGCGGGTTCTTCGGCGAGACGACCAGCACCACCTCGTCGCAGCCGACATGCTCGGCTACCCACTCGGCCAGTGCGATATGCCCCCGATGGACGGGATTGAACGAACCGAAATAGAGAACGACGTGTTTCACGACTCGATCGGTTTAGCTGAGAAAGTCGCGCACGATGCGTTCGACCTCCGCCACGGCCGTGTCCAGCACGTCGTTGACGACGACGTGGTCGAATTCGGGCGCCTTGGTCAGTTCGAACTCCGCTTTGGCGACCCGTTTGGCGATCACTTCGGGAGCATCGGTGCCGCGGAGTTCGAGCCGGCGTTCCAGTTCCTCGATCGACGGCGGCATGATGAAGACGGAGCAGGCGTCGGCGCCGAAGATGCGTTTGAGGTTGATCCCTCCCAGCACGTCGACGTCGAACAGAATGGTATGCCCTTTCCCCCAGATGCGGTCGAGTTCGCTGCGCAGCGTGCCGTAGCAGGTGCCGGCATAGACCTCCTCCCATTCGACGAAACGCTCTTCGTCGACCGCCCGGCGGAATTCGTCGGGCGAGAGGAAATAGTAGTCCACGCCGTCGCGCTCCGTACCGCGCGGTGCACGCGAAGTGGCCGAGATCGAGAATTCCAGCTGGGGAATCCGTCGGAGCAACTCGCGCACGATGGTCGTCTTGCCCGAACCGCTCGGAGCCGAAAAGATGATGAGTTTTCCCATGAGACCGGATATTAAGCTCTGCTTCGGGTTGACCGCTATAAAATGTTGAGTACTTGCTCTTTGATTTTTTCGAGCTCGTCCTTCATCTTTACCACGAGAATCTGGATGTTGCTCTCGTTGGCCTTCGAGCCCATCGTATTGATTTCGCGCCCCATCTCCTGAGCGATGAAACCGAGTTTGCGCCCGGGCGTCTCCTCGTCGGCAGCCACTTCGCGGAAATAGCGGCAGTGGTTTTGCAGGCGTACCTTCTCCTCGGTGATGTCGAGCTTTTCGAGGTAGAAGATCATCTCCTGTTCCAGCCGGTTCGAATCGACCTCGACGTCGAGCTGCGCCAGATTCTCGCGGATGCGGGCCTTGATCGTCTCAGTGCGCGCCTTTTCGTAGGGGACTACCTCCTCCTTGTAGCCTTCGATCTTGTCCACGCGCCGCAGCAGGTCGGCGATCAGCGTGGCGCCCTCCTGCAAGCGGAAGTCGTCGAGCCGGGCGACGGCCTCCCCCGCCGCCGCCAGCAGCGCGGCATGTTCCTCTTCGGGTACCGTTTCGTTAGGCGTCGAAACCACGTCGGGCATTCGCAGCACCGACTGCATCATGGCGTCGAACGAGGCCTCCATACCTGCATAGGTGAGCGCATCGCTCAACTGGCGGACGTAGGCGCGGAACTGCTCCTTATTTATATGGGCCGAAGTCTCGACGGCCGTACTCTCGGCCGTGACGAAAATTTCGACCTTGCCGCGCTGCAACGCCTTTGTCGCCAGCGTGCGGATTTCGGGTTCGAGCGAACGGTACGCCGAGGGCATTTTGATGCTCAGGTCGAGCTGTTTGGAGTTGAGCGAGCGGATTTCGACGCTGAATTTCTTATTCGGGGCGAGCCTTTCGGCCTTGCCGAAACCGGTCATGGATCTGATCATTGGTCGAGGTAAATTTTTGCAAAAATAGTAAACAAATGCGAAACGGGGAAGGATTCCGTTCGAAAAATGGCTGCCGGCGAATTATCTGAAAATATTTGGGCCGTCGTGGTTGCGGATTCTCATTTTTTGCTTACCTTTGTGTTATCGGAGTAACAGTTATCTAAATCATCAGACTATGAAAAAGCACAATTTTAACGCAGGACCTTCGATCCTGCCTGAAGTCGTTTATGAGAAGACGGCCCGGGCGATCCTCGATTTCAACGGGACGGGGTTGTCGATTCTCTCGATTTCACACCGCTCGAAGGAGTTCGACGAGGTGATGGCTCAGGCGGATTCGCTGCTGCGCGAATTGCTCGATATTCCCGATAACTACAAGATCATCTTCATCGGCGGCGGCGCCAGCACCCACTTCTTCGAGGTGCCCGCCAATTTCCTCAACACCAAGGCGGGGTACGTCAATACCGGCGTCTGGGCGAAGAAGGCGATCAAGGAGGCCAAGCGTTACGGCCGGACCGAAGTCGTCGCCTCGTCCGAGGACCGGAATTTCACCTACATCCCCAAAGGCTTCGACATCCCCGCCGATCTGGACTACCTGCACATCACGACCAACAACACGATCTACGGTACGGAGTACACGGCCGACCTCGATTCGCCGGTGCCCGTGATCGCCGACATGAGTTCCGACATCCTGAGCCGTCCGCGCGACGTGAGCAAGTACGCCATGATCTACGGCGGCGCGCAGAAGAATCTCGCTCCGGCGGGCGTCACGTTCGCCATTATCCGCGAGGATATGCTCGACCGGATTCAGCGCGATCTGCCCACGATGGTCGACTATCGCACGCATGTGACCAACAACTCGATGTTCAACACGCCGCCCGTGTTCGCCATCTACGCGCTGACCGAGACGCTCAACTGGCTCAAATCGATCGGCGGCGTGCCCGAAATCTACCGCCGCAACCAGGAGAAGGCGGCGCTGCTCTACGACGAGATCGACCGCAACCCCCTCTTCGTGGGTACGGCGACCGAGGAGGACCGTTCGCTGATGAACATCTGCTTCGTCATGGCCGACGGCTACGAGGAGCTGGCGCCCGAGTTCTTGGAGTTCGCCAAGTCGCAGGGCATGGTGGGCATCAAGGGACACCGTCTGGTGGGCGGTTTCCGCGCTTCGTGCTACAACGCCCTTCCGAAAGAGAGCGTCGAGGCGCTGGTGGCCTGCATGCAGGAGTTCGCCCGCAAACACGGCAAATAGGCCATGTGTCCGACGATCGTTCCCTACACATACGAGGCGAAAAAAGAGAAACGAATTTATTTCACGTCATTACTCAAAGATATGAAAGTATTGGTTGCAACCGAGAAGCCGTTCGCTAAAAAGGCGGTGGAGGGCATTCGCGGCATTGTGGAAGAGGCGGGGTACGAATTGGCCCTGCTGGAAAAATACGCCGATCGTGCGGAGCTGCTCTCCGCCGTGGCCGATGTCGACGCCCTGATCGTTCGCAGCGACAAGGTGACGGCCGAAGTGATCGCCGCCGCGAAGAATCTCAAAATCGTGGTGCGTGCCGGCGCCGGTTACGACAACGTCGACCTGGAAGCCGCTTCGGCCCGCGGGATCGTGGTGATGAACACCCCCGGGCAGAACTCCAATGCGGTGGCCGAACTGGCCCTTGCGATGATGATCTTCATGGCGCGCAACGGTTTTACGCCCGGCACGGGATCGGAAATTCAGGGCAAGACGCTGGGCATCCATGCCTACGGCAACGTCGGCAAGCTCGTCGGCCGCAAGGGCAAGGCGATGGGAATGAACGTCATCGCCTACGATCCGTTCGTGACGGACGACGCATTGTTCGAGGCCGACGGCGTGAAGCGCGCCGCTTCGGTCGGGGAGCTTTACGAGGCGGCCGACTTTCTGTCGCTGCATATTCCGGCGACAGCCCAGACGCGCGGTTCGATCGGGTACGAGCTGCTGATGTCGATGCCCAAGGGCGCGACGCTGGTCAATACGGCCCGCAAGGAGGTGATCGACGAAGCCGGCGTGGTGCGTGCGATGACCGAGCGGGAGGATCTGAAATACATCACCGACATCGCCCCCGATGCGCAGGCCGAGATGGCCGGGAAGTTCGGCAAGCGCTTCTTCGCCACGGCCAAGAAGATGGGTGCCGAGACGGCCGAGGCCAATATCAACGCCGGACTGGCTGCGGCGCGGCAGATCGTCGATTTCTTCAAGACGGGCGACACCCGTTTCCAGGTCAACAGGTAATTCGATTCACGACGGGGCGGAACGCGGCCTGCGGGTCGTCTTTCGCCCCGTCTTTTAATCTTGTACGCTATGGTAAGAATCAAACCTTTCCGGGGAATCCGCCCGCCGAAGGAACATGCCGCCGAGGTCGCTTCGCGGCCTTACGACGTGCTCGACTCGGCGGAGGCCAAAGCCGAAGCGAGCGAACGTTCGCTGCTGCACATCATCAAACCCGAGATCGATTTCGATCCGATCGCCGATGAACATGCCGAGGAGGTCTACGACCGTGCGGTCGAGAATTTCCGTCTGTGGCGCGAACGGGGCTGGCTGCAACAGGACGAGGAAGAACACTATTACGTCTATGCGCAGACCATGGACGGACGGACGCAGTACGGACTGGCGATGTGCTGCCATTTCGAGGATTATCGGAGCGGTGCGATCAAGAAGCACGAACTGACACGTCCCGACAAGGAGGAGGATCGCATGAAGCACGTGCGCTGTCAGCGGGCCAACATCGAACCGGTCTTCTTCGCCTATCCCGACAACGCCGAGATCGATGCGCTGGTCGAGGGCGTGGTGAAGGGTGCTGCGCCCGACTACGACTTTACGGCCGAGGACGGTTTCGGCCACCGGTTGTGGGTCATCCGCGACCGGAAGGTGAACGACCGCATTACGGAGATTTTCAAGGATATACCGGCATTGTACGTCGCCGACGGCCACCACCGTACGGCGGCTGCGGCGCGTGTGGGCGAAGAGTGTATGCTCCGCAATCCGAACCATCGGGGCGACGAGGAGTATTGCTTCTTTCTGGCCGTGACCTTTCCGGCCAGCCAGTTGCGCATCATCGATTACAACCGCGTGGTCCGCGATCTGAACGGCATGACGCCCGCGGAGTTCGTCGAGGCGCTGCGGACGGATTTCGAGGTGGAGAAGATCGGCGGCGAGGTGTACCGCCCTGCCCGTCTGCATAATTTCACGATGTATCTCGACGGCGCGTGGTACAGCCTGACGGCCAGGGAGGGCACCTACGATGACGACGATCCGATCGGCGTGCTCGACGTGACCGTGCTGTCGAACCGTGTGCTGGACAAGCTGTTGGATATAAAGGATCTGCGTACCTCGAAACGGATCGATTTCGTGGGCGGTATCCGCGGATTGGGCGAGTTGCGGCGGCGTGTGGACAGCGGCGAGATGAAGGTCGCCTTCGCACTCTACCCCGTTTCGATGAAACAGCTGATCGACATCGCCGATACGGGCAACATCATGCCGCCCAAGACGACGTGGTTCGAACCCAAACTGCGTTCGGGCGTGGTGATCCATTCCTTCGAGGAGGGAAAATAGAGCGCCGGCGGGCGATCCGCCGGTTCCGCAAGGAGATAGACAAGGGTGTCTGAGAGTGTATCAGGCACCCTTGTTCGTTTCCGCACTGCCCTTCGCCTGCCGCATGATGAGGTCGTAGTCCACCTTGTCGTCGCGCAGCAATCGGGGGCGCGAGGCATCGAAACGGTCGTTGACGACGCTGCGCGTCGGGTCGAACCAACGGCAGGAGAGGCCGGCCAGATCGAGCAGCAGGTGCGGCAGGTCGTCGGTCATGTAGGGCCGGTCGACCGCACGGGCGATCGCCGCCGCGAGTTCGGGACGTGCGGCCCGATAGCGGTCCGACATCCAGATCATGAAGGGAATCTCGTATTGGTGACGGCAGCAGTCGGGCGAGAGCGTCGCATCGTGGATGCGTCCGTTGCGGTGGGCGTAATCGAACACCTCCTCGCCGTGGTCGGAGAGGTAGACGACCACGGCGTCGCGTGTGCGGCAGCGGTCGAGTATCTCTCCCACGACACGGTCGTTGTAGCGGACGGCGTTGTCGTAGTCGGCGACGATGCGGCGTTCGTCGCGGCTTCGCCGCAGCCCCGAGGTCGAATATTCGGGGATGCTGTCGGCCGTGAAGTAACCCGCTTCGGCGGGGAAGCGGTTGCGGTAGGCCACGTGTTGGCCCATCAGGTGGAAGATCGTGAGCCGGTGCGGATTGCGGAAGCGAAGGTCTTGTCGGTCGAAATCGGCGAGCAGTCCTTCGTCGAACGGGTATTTGTCGGCGTTGCAATGCGTGAAGAGCTGCGGGGAGAGGCGGGGATGGTAGAGGAAATGGCGGATCTCCTGATCCCACACGTCGTCGTTTTCGAGCGTGAAGGTCGTCTGGTTGTCGAACATCAGCGTATCGTAACCCGCACGCCGGAAGAGAGCGGGGAATAGCGGTGTGTCGCACCACGCCGTTTGCCGGTCCTGGCTGGCGAAGGAGAAGAGCAGATGCATGGCTTTCACCGTGAAATTGGCCGGCGATACCACGTCGGTGAAGGGATAGAGACGGCCCGCCGCCTCTTCCTGCGACAGTCGGGGCGTCGTCGGCAGCGGGTATCCGTACAATGCTGCATGGTGTTTGTTGTAGGATTCGCCGAGGATAAGGACGATTTCCGGAGAGCGGAACGTGCAGGAGTCGATCGCAATCGACTCCATCGCTTCGTGCAGGCTCCCGATCGCGTTGCGGTCGAAGGCCTGCATCCGCAGACTGAAAAACAGGCGTTCGGGTGCCGAACGGCGTTCGAGACAGAGTTCAGGGTCTTCGCGTAACAATTCGTGCAGCTCATGCCGGTCGTGTATGCGGGAGAGCCGCCAGGCCGATTCGAAGGCGGAGGCGTTGGATGTCAGTCCGAAAATTCCCCCCCCCGCCAGTACGGTCGTCAGCAGGCAGGTGCGCAGGCCGGCATGGGGCATCGGTGCGGTGCGCCGGGCCTGCGAAACCTTTTCCAGCAGGAGGTTGATGCCTGCGACGAGGCTCCAAGCCGCGAGGAAGAGTGCGAAGCGTCCGGTGAAGAGGTAGCACCCGATGAATTCGGCGCTTTCGGCCGGATCGGTATCCGTGGCAATGCTCATGAGCGACGGCGTGATGAAGGTGCGGAAGAAGACGAGCAGAAAGCATTCGGCCATCGAAACGGCATAGGCGAGCGTGTAGGCTGCCGCTTTGTACCAGCGGCGGGCTTTGCCGCCGAGTATGCCGAGCGGCAGCGTCGCCGCATAGGCATAGGCGATGTAGAGTCCGAGTATCTCCCAATGCGTCGCTTCGATGCGGAACAGGTCGCTCGTCAGCTGGGGCCATACGAAGGTCAGCAGCATGAAGCAGAAGAAGACCGGTTCCCGCAGGACGGGAACGGCGATTCGGGAGACGATCCGGTCTGCCGCATGTCGGTATGGTGTCGGATGCATGGCTTCCTATGTCGCTGAAAACGATTGCAAAGATAGTATTTTTTGCGGAATATCCGTTGCTGCCCTCCGCCTCTTCCGGCGGATGCGGGGCGGTTGCCGTTCGACGGGCAGGACGCGATTTTTTCGGAGAATCGGAACAAAGAGGGCGATTTTTTGCTACATTTGTAAGAAACTTAACTCAAAACGGCATTATGGCAAAGATAAAAGGAACGATTGTCGTTGATAAAGAACGCTGTAAGGGTTGCGGCGTCTGCGTGGCATCGTGTCCGTGCGACGTGCTGGCCCTTTCGGTCGAAGTCAACAACAAGGGGTATCGCATGTGCATGATGGCGCACCCCGACGCCTGTACGGGCTGCGCTTCGTGTGCGATCATCTGTCCGGACAGTTGTATTACGGTATACCGGCAAAAATTCGAATAGACATGGCAGAGAAAGAGATAAAACTGATGAAAGGCAACGAGGTGATCGCCCATGCGGCGATTCGCTACGGTTGCGACGCTTATTTCGGTTACCCGATCACGCCCCAGTCGGAGGTGATGGAGACCCTGATGGAACTCAAACCGTGGGAGACGACGGGCATGGTCGTCTTGCAGGCCGAGAGCGAAATCTCGTCGATCAACATGGTCTACGGCGGTGCGGCCACCGGCAAGCGGGTGATGACCTCGTCGTCGTCGCCCGGCATCTCGCTCATGGCCGAAGGGCTGAGCTATATCGCGGGCGCCGAACTGCCGTGCCTGATCGTCAACTGTCAGCGCGGCGGCCCCGGTCTGGGTACGATCCAGCCCTCGCAGGGCGACTATTTCCAGGCCTGCAAGGGCGGCGGCCACGGCGACTACCGGTTGATCGTGCTGGCGCCCGCGTCGGTGCAGGAGATGCACGATTTCGTGGCGCTGGGCTTCGACTTGGCTTTCAAGTACCGTAATCCGGCGATGATTCTGGCCGACGGGGCGATCGGGCAGATGATGGAGAAGGTGGTGCTCGCACCCCAGCGCCCGCGCAAGACGAACGAGGAGATCGCCGCCGAGTGCCGCGACTGGGCGACCTACGGCAAGCCCGCCGACCGTCCGCGCAACGTCGTCACGTCGCTCGAATTGCAGTCCGAAGCGATGGAGAAGATCAACCTGCGCTTGCAGGCCAAGTACAAGGCCATGGAGGAGAACGAGGTGCGGTACGAAGCCCTTGCGTGCGACGATGCCGACTACGTGATCGTGGCCTTCGGCTCGTCGGCCCGCATCTGCTCGGCGACGGTCGAAATGGCGCGCGCCGAAGGGATTCGGCTGGGAATGCTGCGTCCGATCACCCTCTACCCTTTCCCGACCCGTCCGATCGCCGAACTGGCCGCACGGGTGAAGGGGTTCCTGAGTGTCGAGCTGAACGCCGGCCAGATGGTCGAGGACGTACGGCTGGCCGTGAACGGCGCCGTACCCGTCGAGCACTATGGCCGTCAGGGCGGTATGATCTATTCGCCGGACGAGGTGCTCGCGGCGTTGAAAGAGAAACTGATTAAAGCGTAAGACAATGGCGGAAGTTGAAATAAAGCAGGAGAATTTGGTCTACGGCAAGTCGCCGTTGCTGACCGATAACGTGATGCACTACTGCCCGGGTTGCAGCCACGGCACGGTGCACAAGCTGGTGGCCGAGGTGATCGGGGAGATGGGCATGGCCGATCGCACGATCGGCGTTTCGCCCGTGGGCTGCGCCGTTTTCGCATACAATTATATCGACATCGACTGGATCGAGGCGGCGCACGGCCGTGCGCTGGCCATCGCGTCGGCCGTCAAGCGGCTGCATCCCGAGAACATGGTCTTCACCTATCAGGGCGACGGCGACCTTTCGGCGATCGGTACGGCCGAGACGATCCATGCCGCCGCACGCGGCGAGAACGTGGTGGCGGTCTACATCAACAATGCCATCTACGGCATGACGGGCGGGCAGATGGCCCCCACGACGCTGTTGGGCATGAAAACCGCGACGACGCCCTACGGCCGCGACCCGCGGCTGAACGGCTACCCCTACAAGATCGCCGAGATGATGGCGCACCTCGACGGTACGGCCTACATCACGCGCCAGAGCGTCCACACGCCGGCCAACGTCCGCAAATGCAAGCGAGCTCTGCGCAAGGCGTTCGAGACGGCCATGGCAGGCAAGGGGTTCTCGCTCGTGGAGGTCGTTTCGACGTGCAACAGCGGCTGGAAGATGTCGCCCGTGGCGGCCAACGAGTGGCTCGCGCAGAACATGCTGCCCTACTATCCGTTGGGCGACATCAAGTCTAACGAGTAAGATCCAAGGGTATGAAAGAGACGTTAATTATTGCAGGATTCGGAGGACAGGGCGTCCTCTCGATGGGAAAGATTCTCGCTTACTCCGGCGTGATGCAGGATTTCGAGGTGACGTGGATGCCTTCCTACGGGCCGGAGATGCGCGGAGGTACGGCCAACGTGACGGTCATCCTCTCGGATCGGAAGATTTCGTCGCCGATCGCCTACCAGTACGATACGGCCATTATCCTCAACCAGCAGTCGATGGACAAGTTCGAGGCGAAGGTGCGCCCGGGCGGTACGCTGATCTACGACACGAACGGCATCACGCACCACCCCACCCGCACCGACATCCGTATCTATACGATCAACGCCGCCGAGGAGTCGGCCAAGCTGGGGAATTCGAAGTTGTTCAACACGATGATTCTGGGCGGATACCTGAAAGTATGTCCCGTGGTGACGCTCGAAAACGTGGCGCTCGGTCTGAAAAAGTCGCTGCCCGAGCGGGCATGGAAGATGCTGCCCGAGAACGAGAAGGCGATCCGCCACGGTGCCGAAATCATCCGGCAGGTACGCTGACGAATCCTCTATGGAATGCGTCCGGCCGCTCCGATAAGGAGCGGCCGGACGTCGTTTTGGCGGAGGATGTCTGCAATCGTTACTTTGTCGTGGTGCGTTCTTCGGCCGTGGCCGGAAACGGCAGTCCGCAGAGGCGAGGAGCCGTCCTCCTCGCCTCTGCGGCTTGGAAAATATCCCCGCCGGCTGCGGTCGGAAAACGACGCTACGGAATGGGTTACTTTTGATTCGGGGCCGTCGTCTCTTTGGGTTGGAAATCAATCTGATAGAATTTGAATTCCGGTTTGGTGATGGCGCCCGTCGCGGCGTCGATACCCCAGCCGAGAATATCCAACAGGTTGATAACCGATACGGCGTTGAAACTCTTGTTGATGATGATCGGTTCGGCCGTGTAGTTTGGCGATTCGATCTTGACGACCGTTTCGTCGAAGCCGCGGCGAATTTTGGTCGTATAGGGGAACGTGACGTTGGTGTGTTTCATTCCGTCGATGGTCAGGGTGGCCTTTTCGGAAATCTCACCGTCGAAAGTGACTTTGGTTTTTGAACCGCAGAAAATAGTGGCGCAAGAATTCATTAACAGCCCTGCGCAGATCAATGTAATGAACTGTTTCATAGATTTATGCAGATAAGGCCGTGTCCCTTCGGCGTGGTTGGTATTGGGTTGGAACAGGTACATAAAAAACGTGGGACAAAACTTTTATCTGTCTTCTGAGGTGTCGCATACCTTGCAGCCAAATAAAGAGTAAAGCCCACGTAGAAACGTGAGCGTTTACGCCTTACTCTTGGCTGCTTGTGAAAGTTGCGACGTTTCAGAAGACAAGAAATAAAGCTAACGCTTTTATATGTATGTACCGGCGCTTTTCGTGCGTGGACGGTACGGAAAATCAAAAAAGATGCTGCGGTTATCTATTCATAGGCAAATGGTGTTATAAATCTCTCACTGTTGCAAATATACGATTATTTCTTGAAAATAGTTTAGGCCACCCCTTTTTCAGTGCCCGAATCGCGAGGTGTCGACCTTCTTGCGCTCCCTGTCCTTGTAGCCGCCGAAGCGGTAGACGAAGTTGACCGTCACGTTGCGCGTGTGGAAGTCGTTGCCCATGCGCAGACGCTGTTCGCCGAAATCGACCTCCGAGACGGGCGTCATGCTGTCGAACAGGTCGTTGCCCTTGACGCTCAGCTCGGCCTTGCCGGCGGCGAACGTCCACTTCACCCCTGCGTCGAGGCGCCACGAAGCGCCGATGTCGTAGGTGCACTGGATCGCTTCGGACTGATAGTACCCTCCGAACTCGAACGCCAGATCGGGTTTGCGCGAGAGGCGCAGCGTATTGTCCAGAGCGGCGTATCCCACCCATTTCGAACGTTTGTAGTCCATGCCGTAGAAATCGCGGTTGCGCAGCAGGTAATCGAATCCGGAAAGCGTGATGCGCGACGTGAACCGTTCGCCGATACGCAGCGGCACGACGGCCAGCGCCCCGAAGGAGGACATATAGTCCCAGTTCAACGTCTGGTAGATAAGCGCCGGACGGTCGGGAGAGAGATAGGCAGACTGGGTGAAGGCGTCGACGCGATGGTTGCCGAAGAGCTGGAAAATGTATTTCTGTTTGAGGACGTAGGTCAGCGTGAGACCGTAATTGGACGAGGGGCGCAGGCCGGGCGTACCGTGAACCTCGGCATAGCCGTCGAGGTAGGTGACGGCGCCCGACATGTCCCAGAACGAAGGATAGCTTTTGTCCGAGGAGAACTCCGCTTGCAGGATATGGTCGGCCGACGCTATCCAGCTCAGCGAGGCCTGCGGGAAGAACGCCCAGCGGTCGTAGCCGTTGCGGCGATAGTATTCGCCTGTGAGCGAGGCCGAGAACGAGACGCCCGATGCGAAGTTCCGGCTCGTACCCGCATAAAGGTCGTAGGTGTATTCGTCGAGCCGCAGGTCGGTGTCGCGGTCGCTCATCGCCTCTTCCGACGTATAATACTGGTAGTCGTTGTCGCGGACATAGACGAAGCGGGCGCCGTAGTCGAGTGTCCACTGCCGGCCGAGGTCGTGGCTCTGGTCGAGCGAGAGCGAGAGGCGGTCGATGCACTGTCCGGCGTCGGTGCGGAACGACGAAGGTGCGCCGTCGGCCGGCAGGAGCGACATCTCCTGCCGGCTGGTGGTGTTGTAATGCGTGTAGTCGGCCCCGATCTGCATTCCGAAACCCGTGGAGGCGGAGAGCGCGAGGTTGTGCATCGCCGCGTCGTCGCGGATATGCGAGTCGCTTGCGATGTAGTTGCCCGTGGCCGAGATGTCGCCTTTGCCCGACGGGGTGAACGATGCGGTGTAGGCCAGGTCGATATGGCTTTTTTCGGAGGTTTTCCACGAAAGCCCCGTGCGGAGGTTGTGCGTGAGGTTGTCGTCGGCAAGGCGCTGCTCCTGCCGGATGTCGAACGTGTCGCTGCCGACCGTGTGCTGCGAGGTCAGCGGCAGTTTGCGCATCGAACGGGCTTCGCCGACGCGGTAGAGCGCGTCGACCGAGAGTGTCGGCGTCGAATAGACGGCGCTCGCTCCCGTTCCCCACGAGTGGTAGTAGCCGCCCTCGTAGGTGCCGTTGACCTGGCCGGAGAACGAGCGGCCGAAACGGCGGCGAAGCACGACGTTGATCGCCGCGCCGCGGATGTGGTACTGCGGCGGTGCGGCGTAGAGCACCTCGACCTTCTCCACCTGCTCGACCGGGGTCGATTTGAGCAGTGCGGCGAGCTGTTCGGCCGTCATCGTCGAGGGTTTTCCGTTGAGGATGACCGTCACACCGGCGGCGCCGGCGAGCGTGAGCGCCCCGTCGCGTTCGCTCACGCCGGGCAGTTTGGTGAGGGCTTCGTAGGCGTTGGCGGCGATTTTGCCCTGTGCGGCGACTTGGAGGTCGTAGCTCAGGCGCCCCTGCTCGACTTTCACCAGCGGGCGTTCGCCCCGGACGACCACTTCGTCCACGAGGTTCGTCGCTTCGGTCAGCGTAACGGTGCCGGCGTCGTCGCCCGAACGCTCCACCGTCAGCGGGTCGTAGCTGAGATGCTGGAACAGCAGTCGGTAGGGACGGACGTCGGATGCGATGGCGAACCGCCCTTCGAGGTCGCTCGCCACGGCGTCGACATAGACCGAGTCGGGCGTCTGCATGACGACCGCGACCCCTGCGACGGGTTGCTGCCGCTCGTCGACGATGCGGCCGGTGACGGTCTGACCGATTGCCGTTGCCGTTGCAAAGAGGCATAGAGGCAGTAGGATGAGGCGGAATCTGTGCATGGTTCGGGTCTTCTTGGTTCGACGTTATCGGAGAGAGGGCGGACAAATGTAGGAAATTTTTTTCGGGGGGGGGGAAATATTTCGACGAATATTTTCGATAGCCTTTTGTCCGCTATTTCGCCGATGAATAGTATGCGGGTTATATCGGACGGATGCGGTCGCTCGGACAGCGGACGGCGATTGTCCGGGGACGATGGCGGAAGCGGACTTTCGGAGCGTCGGTGTGCGGGAGTGCGGGGAACGGGCGGTCGTCGTGAAGGGACGCGCCTCATCGGCGGAAAGAGGTCTCCTGTTTGGGCGGTTTGGTACGGCGATTGTTTCTGCTGATGGCGGTATCGGGATTTCCGATTTGGTTTTTCCGAAAAATGATGTTACATTTGTTCGAAACAAATCGAATTCAAAAGAATAAGCGTATGAAAAAGTATCGTTGCACGGTCTGCGAATGGATTTACGATCCTGCCGTGGGTGACCCGGACGGAGGTATTGCCGCAGGAACGGCGTTCGAGGATATTCCCGAAGATTGGGTGTGCCCTTTGTGCGGTGTCGGCAAAGACCAGTTCGAGCCGGTCGAGGAGTAAGCCCTCCCCTGTCAAAAAAAAGACGAAACGCAGCAAGCCCGTCGGCTTGCTGCGTTCGTCTTTTTACGATGCTTCGGAGGTTGGGAGGCCGTTACGATATTGACGACGAATATCCTGAGCGGTTTGGAAATATTGCGGAGTTTTCGTAACTTCCCTGCATATAATGGTTCGATGGTATAACAAACTGCGACTATGAAAATGACTGAATCGGAGAAAAAAGAATATGAGCGAATTCAAGCTAAAATAGTGAATAAGTTAGCGATAGTACTGGGATGTGCTGCTATTATATTTGTCATATGGGTTTATTTTCATGTTCGAGATAGAGATCGTTCCCTTCGTATGCATACAAAATATACGACAGCCTATATTGAGGAAATATCAGGAAGGCCCAGAGGCGGTCCCCGTGTGTCATTAATATATAAACATGACGGCAAAATTTATAGCAGCACCGTTTGTTATAGACCTCGGAATGAAACCTTTTCCATGAAACCGCCTCGGGAGGGGGATTCCTGTATCGTTGCTTACGATAGTTTGAATCCGAGATGTTGTACCATTTACAAAGATTTCAGGCGATAAAGTTAAGCCGCGCCTGCTCAATTTCTGAGCAGGCGCGGCTTTTTCGGTAATATCTTCTGGTGGCGGCTGTCGGACTGCGACAGGGATTTTCAGTGTTTGTCGCCGGTCGGCGTCAGGTTCCGAAGGTGCAATCCGCGAGGGCGGACATGGCCCGAACTGCGTTGGTCTCTGCGCTCGGCTTAATGAAAAGGTGCAAAGGTGCACATTCGTGCACCTTTTCCCGCCTCGGTATAGTTCGAACTGCGTTGGTCTCTACACTCGGCTTAATGAAAAGGTTCGTTTTCGGCAGTTTTTTCAGCGATCGGCATTCGGTACCGGACACGGTGAGCGGCGGTTTTTCGGGATTCGGAGCGGATTTCGGGACGGACAGGAGTTTTCCGGTGCGTTTCTTGCCGTGGGGACGGGAGAGATGATTACACCGTGGGAGATACTGCGCCGCGTGCAGCCGCTCGAAGTGATTGCGAAAGCCGTCGCCGTCACGCTCGCCTACCTGCTAGGTTTTGCGATTACGTCGCATTTCCATGAAGCGTCGAGCCTGACGGGGGCGATGCTGGCCTGTGTCTCGGCGATCGTCGTGCAACAGCAACCCGATATCCGCCACGCCGTTCAGCAGGGGTGGCTGCGGGTGCTGGGCACCTTCATCGGTGCGGTCGTGGCCTATGTCTATCTGGTGAATTTCCGCTTTTCGCCGGCAGGAATGGTCGTCGCCGTCGTATTGGAAGAGGTGATTTGCATGATGTTCAAGGTGCCGGACAACGGCAAAATGGCTACGATCACGCTTATCATCGTACTGATCGTCTCGGAACGTTCCCCCGACCTGTCGCCATTGGCCAACGGACTGCTGCGCTTCTCGGAGGCGACGGTCGGTGCCGTGGTCGGTATTGCGGCGGTATGGCCCGTAGACCGTTACCGCCGCTGGCGTCAGGCTTCGGCTGCCTCTTCTCCGAAGGAGTAATCCGCGAGGTCGCGCATACCCGGCAGCAGGTCGCGCGCCGACATCCGGCGTTTGCCGGCGATCTGCAATTCGTCGACGACGATGCGGCCGTCGGCGCAGGCGACCGCGAGGTAGGTGCGCTTGTCGGTCTCGACGGTGCCGGGCCGCTGCACTACCCCGCCCGGTTCGAAATGCACGGCGAAGATTTTGGCCGTATCGCTCGGCTCCCCCTTCTTGAATATCGGCGTCCATGCGGCCGGATAGGGCGACAGTCCCCGCACGAGGTTCACGATGCGCTCGCCCGGCTGCCGCCAGTCGATGCGGCAGTCCTCCTTGAAGATCTTCGGTGCGGGGTGCAGGCGGCTTTCGTCGAAGTGCATCTGCTCCGCAGGAGTGCAGTCCCCCGCTGCGATGCGGTCGACGGTCGCGGTGACCAGTTCGGCGCCGAGCAGCATCAGCCGTTCGTAGAGCGTTCCCACGTTGTCCTCCGGCGCGATGGCGACACGCTCCTGCGCGAGGATCGCCCCCTTGTCGATTTCGTGGTTGAGCAGGAACGTCGTGATACCCGTTTCGCGTTCGCCGTTGATGATGGCCCAGTTGATCGGGGCCGCCCCCCGGTATTCGGGAAGCAGCGAGGCGTGCAGGTTGAAGGTTCCCAGACGGGGCATCGCCCAGACGACTTCGGGCAGCATCTTGAAGGCGATGACGATTCCCAGATCGGGCTGCAACGCCTGCAAGGCATCCAGAAATGCCGGATCGCGAAACTTTTCGGGCTGCAATACGGGCACTCCCAGTTCGCGGGCGGCGATCTTCACGTCGCTTTCGCGCAGGTGCCGGCCGCGGCCGGCCGGTTTGTCGGGGACGGTGACCGCCCCGACGACGTTGTACCCTTCGGCGACGAGCCGCCGGAGCGACGGGACGGCGAATTCGGGCGTACCCATGAAGACGATGCGCAGCGTTTTCGGATTCATCATGTCATGCTTTGTATACGAGTTCGACAAGGTTGCCGTCGGGGTCGCCGACCGCACTTTCGTAGTAGCCGTCGCCCGTGGTGCGGGGTTCGCTCAGCACGGGATGGCCGTCGGCGCGCAGCCGTTCGGTGAGCCGGTCGACCTCGGCGCGGCTCTCGCAACCGAAGGCGAAGTGCGCAAGCCCCAGATGCTGTGCGGCGTCGGGCGCCGTGACGTCGGTGCGGCGCATCAGTTCCAGCGATACGCCGTCGGCGAAGGTGACGAAATAGGACTCGAAACCCTTGGCGGGGTTTTCGTACTTTTCGCCCGCACGGCCGTCGAAATAGGTCGTGTAGAAATCCCGCAGGAGTTCGATCCTCCGGCTCCAGAGTGCGAGGTGGTGCAGGCGCATCGGCTTACTTCTTTTTGAACAGGCCGAGCGTATGCCCCATGCGCACCTCCTTGGTTTCGAGGTAGTGCTCGTTGTACTTGTTGGGCGCGATGACGATCGGCACGATCTCGTCGATGTGCAGCCCGTAGCCTTCCAGTCCGGCGCGTTTGAGCGGGTTGTTGGTCATCAGGCGCATGTGTTTGATCCCCAGCTCGCGGATGATGCTGGCCCCGACGCCGTAATCGCGTTCGTCGACGCGGAATCCCAGCCGCAGGTTGGCTTCGGCCGTGTCGAGCCCCTCGTCCTGCAACTGGTAGGCTTTGATCTTGTTGCACAGGCCGATGCCGCGCCCCTCCTGGTTGAGGTAGACGATCGCGCCTTTGCCTTCGCGCTCGATCATGCTCATGGCTTCGTGGAGCTGTTCGCCGCAGTCGCAGCGGTAGGAGCCGAAGATGTCGCCCGTGACGCACGACGAGTGCATACGGATCAGCACGGGCTCCTCTTCCGTCCACTCGCCCTTGGTCAGGGCGACGTGCTCCAGCCCGTTGCTCTTCTGGCGGAACGGCGTGAGGCGGAACATCCCCCACTTGGTGGGCATGTCGACCGTCACGCCCCGTTCGATGATCGACTCTTCGCGCAGACGGTAGGCGATCAGATCGGCGATGGAGACGATTTTCAGGTCGAATTTCTTCGCCACTTCGAGCAACTGCGGCAGGCGGGCCATCGAGCCGTCCTCGTTCATGATCTCGATCAGAGCACCGCAGGGCTGCAATCCGGCCAGACGGGCCAGATCGACGGCCGCTTCGGTATGTCCCGGCCGGCGCAGCACCCCCTTCTCGCGGGCACGCAGCGGATTGACATGGCCCGGACGCCCCAGATCCGACGGACGGGTGGCGGGATCGGCCAGCGCACGGATCGTGGCGGCGCGGTCGTGGATCGAGACGCCGGTGGTGCAACCCTGCCCCAGCAGATCGACCGTCACGGTGAAGGGAGTCCCCAGCAGCGAAGTGTTGTTCTCCTCCATCATGTTCAGTTCCAACTCCTCGCAGCGCGACTCCGAAAGCGGTGCGCAGAGCACGCCGCGGCCGTTGGAGAGCATGAAATTGACGATTTCGGGGGTGATTTTCTCGGCGGCGACGATGAAATCACCCTCGTTTTCGCGGTCTTCGTCGTCGACGACGATCACGATCCGGCCCTCGCGGAAATCCTCGATAGCCTCTTCGACCGTATTGAAAATAGCGTTCTTAGCCATAATTTGCACTCGTATTTTATTTATTCTCTTCGGGTTTGCGTTTGAACCTGCCGGCGAGCGCCGACATCCATTTCGGAGTATGGATCCCCCACTTCTCCTTGTAGTATTTGATACGTCCGGTGTACCAGTCGACGTCGAGCAGCACCGAGTCGTTGGTCGCCTTGTAGGTGAGGTAGACGGCGATCGGGGCGAGGATGAACGACGAGAGCCACATGCCGTAGAAGGCTTCCCAGTTGCCTTCGCGCGCAGCCTTTTCGCCCGAGATGCTGATGATGTAGTAGATGACGAAGAAGATCACCGAGATGACGATCGGCGTTCCCAGGCCGCCCTTGCGGATAATGGCGCCCAGCGGTGCGCCGATCAGGAAGAAGATCATGATCGAGATCGGCAGCGAAATCTTGCGGTGCCACTCGATCTTGCTGCGGTAGAGCTGGTTGAGCGCCTCCTTGGCCGTCGATTCGTCGAAAGAGAAGAGGCCGCGCGAGTTCTTGGCGTTGGCGCGTGCGATGCCCCACACCTTGTCCCGGTCGCGCAGGCCGAGCCGTGCGATGGAGTCGGCGATGAGGGCGTCGCGGAATCCGCTTTTGTCGATGCGTGCACTGTCGGGCAGGGGCAGCACCTGGTTGTCGTTGGCGAAGATCTGCTCCCTGAGCAGCGGTTCGTAGGAGCGTGTGGTGGCCGAATTGACCGTCAGCTCCAGCGAGTCGATCGCCCGGTCGAGCTGGGCGATGTTCTTGGTCGTGCTCTGGTTCGAGAAGTTGGCGTCCGAGCGTTCGAAACCGAAACCCTCCATGGGGATGACGCCGTCCTGCTTCTCGAAGATGTGATGGCGCAGCGCGCTTTTGCTGTACCACTGGTAGTTGCGCGTCTGCTCGTAGGTCTCGCCATTGAAGAGCGTGACGAGCAGGTATTTCTTGTCGTCCGACAGGCGGATGTAGCCCGAGTCGGCCACCGTGGTGGTCATGTTGCCGTTGATGTTGCGGTTGTCGTAGATCAGCACGTCGCGCAGCAGGTGGGTCTTGGGGTCCTGTTTGCCGACGCGGATGCTCATGTCCTCGATGCCGTTGAAGAAGAGCCCGTCCTGGAATTCGATGACCTGTTTCTGCTGGCGGATGTCGTAGAGGATGCTGAGCATCTTCTTGTTGGCATAGGGAACCAGATTGTTCACCACGAAGAAACTGCCGATGGCGATGATGCCCACCACGATGATGAGCGGTTTGAGTATTTTCGGCAGCGACATGCCCGCCGACTTCATCGCCAGCAATTCGTAGTTTTCGCCCAGGTTGCCCAGCGTCATGATCGCCGCCAGCAGCATCGCCAGCGGCAGGCCCATGGGAATCATGTTGGCCATGGCGTAGCTCATCAGCTCGATGATGACGCCGGCGTCGAGCCCCTTGCCCACTAGCTCGTCGATATACCGCCAGATGAAATTCATCATCAGGACGAACATCACGATGAAGAAGGTTAGGAACATCGGTCCCAGATACGACTTCAATACGAGCTTGTGAATCGTTTTCATCCGCGGCGGGTTTTGGCGCTTTCGTGTCGCAAAGATAATAGTTTTGCCACAATAAGCGACGCGGTGAGGACAAATATTATGGCCACGCCCGAGGGCAGTTCCCACTGGTAGCTGACCGCCAGGCCGGCCACTCCGCCCAGTGCGCCGAGCACGGCGGAGCCGAAGGCGATCGTGCGGAAGGATTTCGAGAGCGTGTTCATCGTCACGGCGGGGACGGTCATCAGTGAGATGAGCAGCACGATGCCCATGACGCGGATGGCCAGCACGATGGTGACGGCCGTGAGGGCCGCCATGAGATAGGAGACGGTCTGCGTGGCGATGCCCTGGCTGCGGGCGAATTCGCGGTCGAAGGCGACGTACATCACCGGACGCAGCCACAGCGCGGCGCCGGCGACGACGAGCGCCGTGAGCACGGCCAGCGCCGCGACGTCGGCGCCCGAGACCGTCACGATGCTGCCGAAGAGGTATCCGGCCAGATCGCCCGACGTGTAGCCCGGACGCAGGCTCATGAAGAGTACGCCGAGCGCCATGCCGACCGACCAGATGATGCCGATGGCCGAATCCTCGCGGATGCGGCCGCGGTTGCCCGCCCATTCGATGCCGAGCGCCGAGAGAACGGCGAAGACGAGCGCTCCGGCAATGGGATTCAGTCCCAGATAGAAGGCGATGCCCAGCCCGCCGAACGACGCATGGGTGATGCCGCCCGCCAGAAAGACCGTGCGGCGACAGACGACGTAGGTGCCCATGATCCCGCAGGCGATGCCCGAAAGGATGCAGGCCGCGAGCGCGTTGTGCAGATAGGCGTAGCGGGCGATATCGTAGAAAAACTCCATAGGTTCACATTGCAGGCGGTATGGGACGGCAACCGTTGTTGTTTCGTCCGGCCCGATAATCGAACGCAAAAATAGGTCTTTTTATAATTAAAACCAATGAAAAAACAACCGGTCATCGTCAAAGGCAGCCGGTTGTCGAGCGCGGAGTGTGCCATCCTATTCGCAGACGGTGCCTGCGGGCAGGCCTTCCGAACGTTTTTCGAGGCGGGAATCAATTGCTCGGAGGGTGTAGGTCTCGCTCGGAGCATCGTCGAAAACACCCGTCGCATCAAAGGGTTCGACGATAACGGAGATACGGTATTCGAATCCGGGCGTGTAGACGAATCCTGTGATGATATGATCGAACGGAGACCATTCGATAGCGCCGCCCTCCTTGACCAGATAGACCGGATAGGTGACCGGTTCGTCGTTGCCCCACACCTCGCGAGTGATAAGCAGGCGCTCCGATGCCACTGTATAGTTGCGGATTTCCTTTTCGGAAGTTTTGGCGCAGGCTGTTAGCGCGGCAAAGAACAGGATTCGGACAACGCAGTGTAGTGAGAAATGTGTTTTCATGATTCTAAGATTATATCGTTCGGGTTACTCATTATCAAAATCGAATCATTGTGGATTTCCAATTTGCGTGAGACATGAGTCCAACCGTAATCATCATATCGATAATATGTGTCATTTATCTCGTGTGTTGCCGTTCTCGAGCCTGCAGGTATTGTTATATAGAAATTATTTGCCCATTCGACATCGTCATAATCACGAGAAGTTTCGAGACAGTGTTCTGTTAATTGAATCCGAAAATCACTTTTTGCAGGTTCTTTCGTCATGAAAACGAAAGTTGAATATTCAGAATATCCTGCAGGTTGTCCTCCGTTCAAAATAAGTTGTTCGGTACGACCGCCATAGTAAGTACAAATTAAAGAGGGTTTGTAATTCGGATAGCGTGAATTGACAGTTGTGATATCACCCTCTGATAAATGAGATCGTTGTCCGGTAAAAGTACTTCCGTCTTTTTTTGTTATTACTGGAATATTGGGATTGTGTACGAAGTTTTCATCTCCGATATATGAAGAATACAACATAATGGAGTTGAAGTCGAATTGATTGATGTTCTCCCCTGAATATCCTGATTCTACATAAGTTCGGAAGTTATGTTGCTTATCCGATTTAATATTGTTCCAATTTATTGTAATATAATTATCTCTGTCTGTGCGGCATTGTTCGTGAAAGAGGCCGATTGCATGCCCGATTTCATGAATGGCGGTTCCTGTGTTACTTCGAGCATCGGGATATAGGCAAAGTTCTTGTGCTCCTCCTACTTTTCCTAATTTAGACCAGTTTCCTGAGCCACTTATGAATTTAATATAATCCTTATTGTAAGGGACGACCGCTTCCCAAAAGCAAAGGTCGGTTTGGGCTTCCCATTCCTGAATGGCAGCTTGGATTTTTTCATGATTATCCGGGGTGGCGATTCGATAAAAGACGATACCATAATCCCACTTTTTTCCTACTCCTGTAATTATTGCACCTCGTGTAGCAGGACGGCTCAGGCTATCGACCTGTGCTTGTGTCAAAATAATATCGCCTCCTAAAATGTAAATGCTGTCGACTTTTTCGACTTGAATGCCACTCGGTAATGTTACGAGTTCTTTTGGGGTATCGGGAAAGGCTTCTTCGATAATAAATGCTTGTCTTTCCGACTTCGAATTCTTGGTATCAAGATTATCGTCGCGGGAGCATGCTGTCGTTAATAATGATACCGACGTGAAAATAGAGACGTAGTAATTTTTTTTCATAACGATTCTGGGTTAAGGTATTATTGGTCTAAAAATAATACTAAAATATTTGTCTTCCAAATATTTTTGTCTGATAATTCGGCGATTTTCGAGTTTGAGCGAAATTTCGTAATTTCGCCGGCAGGAAAAACGAATTGTAAAGATGCTGAGACGACGCGTCAGTTTTCATACGTTGGGCTGCAAGCTCAACTTCTCGGAGAGTTCCACGCTCGCCCGGCAGTTTGCCGAAGGGGGCTTCGAGCGCGTGGCCCCGACGGCCGAAGCCGATATCTGCGTAATCAACAGCTGTTCGGTGACCGAACACGCCGACAAGAAATGCCGCAACCTGATCCGCAGGCTGCATCGGCGCAATCCCGAAGCGATCATTGCCGTGACGGGTTGTTACGCCCAGCTCAAACCGCAGGAGATCGCGGCGATCGACGGGGTGGACATCGTGTTGAGCAACAACGACAAGGGGGATTTATATCGACGGGTGGTCGAACTGGGTGCCAAGGGGCGGCAGATCGTCACCACCTGCACGACCGATGAGTTGACGCGCTTCTTCGCCGCCTTCTCCGGCGGCGACCGCACGCGCGCCTTTCTGAAAGTGCAGGACGGATGCGACTACTGCTGTTCCTACTGCACGATCCACTATGCCCGCGGTGCGAGCCGCAACCTGCCGATCGCCGAGGCGGTGGCCGAGGCGCGCCGCATCGCCGAGGCCGGTCAGCGCGAGATCGTCATCACGGGCGTCAATACCGGCGATTTCGGCCGGACGACCGGCGAGCGGTTCATCGATCTTCTGCGGGCGCTCGACGCGGTCGAGGGGATCGAACGCTATCGAATCTCATCGATAGAACCTAATTTGCTAACGGACGAAATCATTGACTTTTGTGCCTCGTCAACTAAATTCCAGCATCACTTCCATATTCCGTTGCAGAGCGGTTCGGACCGGATTCTCGGCCTGATGCGCCGACGCTATACGACGGCGCGCTTCGCCGATCGGATCGCCGCCGTACGCCGGCGGATGCCCGATGCGTTCATCGGCATCGACGTGATCGTCGGTTTCCCGGGCGAGACGGAGGCCGACTTCCGGACGACCTGCGATTTTCTGACGGGGATCGCTCCGGCGTTCCTCCATATTTTCCCCTTCTCGGAGCGGCCCGGTACGCCGGCCGTCGACCTGCCCGGCAAGGTGCAGGCGTCGGTGGCCTCTGAGCGGGTGAAACGGCTCGAAGCGCTGTGCGACCGCCTGCACGGCGATTTCTGCCGGCGCGCCGAGGGCACCGAGTCGGCAGTGCTCTTCGAGAGTACGATGCGCGGCGGGATGATGTTCGGTTTTACGGGCAACTACATCCGCGTCAAAGCACCTTACGAGCGGGCCTTTATCAACCGGATCTGTCGTGTCAGGCTGGAGGCGATGGACGGTACGCACGACCTTGCGGGGGAGATCGTGCGCGATAGCGGCGAAACGGAGCGTTTGTAATTTTTGATTTCGTCTTAGATACTCCCGCTCGGCAATTGCAAATAAATTTGCATTGCTCTCGGCTTAATCGTATCTTTGCTACAAATTCTCATTGAAAGATGAAAGGAATCCGCAAACGGGTGTTGGTGAGTTTTCTCAGCGTCGTGGTCCTGCTTTTTTTCGCAGGGCTGGTCTCGTTGTTCGAGCTCCGGCGCGTGAGCTCCGACACGGAGGAGATTCTGCGTGCCAGCGAGCGCAATCTGGGACTTGCCAAGGACATGCTCGATGCCGCTGCGCGGCAGAACAAGGCCGTCGTGCACAGCATCGTGTTCCGGCAGCGCGATTACGATACGGTGCTTATGGGCAGCATCGCCGAAATGGCCCGCACGTTGGAGGTCGTCCGTCGGGAGGCGGTCGAGCAGGCTTATCTCGACACGCTTTCGGCGTCGGCCATGAACGTGCAACGCCTTACGCAGGAGTTCCTGCGTCTGCAAGCGCAGCGCATGACGTCGGAGGCTTCGGGAAGGTTGGAGTTGCGCGGGGGGAAGGACTCGCTGTCGATGAAGAGCGTCGAAATGGATTTCGACGGCGCGCGCTGGTATGCCGAAGCCTATTCGAAGGCTTACGACAAACTGACCGGTTCGATCAAGAACTACATGATCTCGACCCAGAGTTCGCTGGCCCCGCGTACCGAGCAGCTCAAACGCAACGCCTACCGTGCGGTGACGCCGGTGCTGATCTCGCTGCTGGTGATGATCGCTATCGTGTTGATGCTCTATTACTTCGTTTCGGCCTATCTGGTGCGTCCGGTGCTGGCGATGAATAAGAGTCTGGGCGACTATCTGCGTTTCGGCCTTCCGTTCAGGATCAAGGCCGAAGTCAAGGACGAGGTGGCCGAGTTGAAGGATCGTATCGACGACGTGATCCAGCTGGCCAGGAAAACGAAACCGGAACAACGATGAGACTGGGCGTCGTATTGCGATACGTGGGAATCATCATGCTGGTCGTGGCGCTGTTCATGCTCCTCTCGGCCGGCGTGTCGCTGGTCAGCCATACCGACTCCGGGTACTACCCGCTGCTGCTTTCGGCACTGCTGACGGCGTTGCTGGGCGCTTTCCCGCTCATCTTCGTCGACCGCACCGAACAGCTCAGCAGCAAGGAGGGCTACTGTATCGTCGTGGGTTCGTGGATCGTGGCCAGCGTCGTGGGGATGTTCCCCTATCTGATGTGGGGCGGAGAGTTCTCGCTCGTCAACGCCTGGTTCGAGAGCGTGTCGGGTTATACGACCACCGGTGCGTCGATCCTGAAAGACGTCGAGGCGCTGCCGCGCGGGCTGCTCTTCTGGCGGTCGTGTTCGACGTGGCTGGGCGGTGTCGGCGTGGTGATGTTCGCGCTGCTGATTCTTCCTTCGCTGGGGACGAACAAGGCGCTGCTGACCAACGTCGAGTTGTCGTCGATGGCCAAGCACAACTACCACTACAAGGCGTCGATGATCGCCCAGATCCTGCTGTTCATCTACCTGGGGCTGACGTTCTGTTCGACGCTGGCGTTGAAACTGGCGGGCATGAACTGGTTCGACGCGCTGACGCAGGCCATGTCGGCCGTCGCAACGAGCGGATTCAGCACGAAGAACGCCAGCATCGGGTATTTCGACAGCGTGGCCGTGGAATCGATCCTGATCGTGACGATGTTGCTGGCCAGTATCCATTTCGGCGTGCTTTTCGCTACATTGACGGGACGCCGGAACAATATTTTCCATTCGGAGGTGACGCGGTGGTATCTTTCGATCGTGGCCGTCGTGACGGTCGTCGTGGCCGGCAGCCTCTATTTCGGCGGGGTGTACGACACCGTTGCAGGGGCGTTGCGCTATGCGGCTTTTCAGGTCGTGTCGCTGATTTCGACGGCGGGATTCGCTACGGCCGACACCACCGTCTGGCCGGCGACGGCGATCGTGCTGCTGATTTCCGTTTCGATCGTCTGCGGCTGTGCCGGTTCGACGACGGGCGGTATCAAAACCGACCGGTTCCTGTTGGCAATAAAGACCCTGCGTTTGCGTTTCTCTTTACAGCAGCATCCCAACGCCGTGGTGCGCGTGCGTATCGATGGCAACGTGCTGGACGACAAGATCGCCTCGACGGCGGTGGTGTTCATCGTGGCCTATTTTTTGGCGCTGCTCGCGGGAACGGTCGTAGGCACGATGTGCGGAGTGGATATGGAGACGAGTTTCTCGTCGGCGGTGGCCTGTATGGGAAACGTGGGGCCTGGATTCGGCATGGTCGGCTCGCTGGGCAACTACTCCGACCTGCCGGCCGTGATGAAGTTTTCGAATACGATGTTGATGTTGCTGGGTCGTTTGGAGATTTTCGGACTCGTGCAGTTGTTTTTTCTAAAATGGTGGAGATGATGCGTAAAGGATTTTTCCTTTTGGCGGTGTTGTTCGCAGCGGGTGCCGCCGAAGCCTCGGCGCAGGAGGTGACGGCGCGTATCGCGGGACTGGAAGGCAATGCGGAGTATATGGAGATGCTGCGCGAAGAGGCGTCGTTGCAGGCGCGCGAGGATTCGGTGACGATGGTCGTCAACCGGGTGCGTCGACAGCTGCGCGACGATCCGGCGCAGCGGGCGGTCTATTCGGCCGAGATTCTGCGGTGCGAGGAGCAGCTCTTTTCGATCCGCACCGAACGGGGGCGGCTGACCGATCGGATCAATACGGTCGAACAGGATTGGGTGCTGGCGAATCTCGACCTGAGCAGTCCGTCGACGACGACGGCCGGCCGTGCGGCGGGCACTCCCCTGCCCGATTCGTTGCAGACGGCCGATCTGGTGCACAACGCCTATTTCCGTGAACAGCTTCCGCAGGCCGACTATCAGGCACTGCTGAGTGCGCAGCGCAGGGAGCGCACGGCATTCGACCTGGCGGCAGCCTGTGCGGCGAACTACGAAGCGATCGAAGAGTTGAAGATCTCCTACGACACGATCACGGCCGAGACGCCGGCCGCCGTGCTGTACGAACGTTACCGTACCCTGCAATCGCTCAACCGCTCCTTGTGCGATTCGCTGCAACGGGTGTGGGGCGCGGTCTACGACAACAAGAACTACGCCTACGCCTACGTGCTCGACAGGTTGGGACGCGACGACCTGCTCGCCAAGACGGAGGAGCAGCTGGCCGGCGTGCGGCAGCAGATGGCCTCCGAGCGGGGACGTTACTATGCCGACGAACTGACCGACTATCTGTTGCAGAAACGGGCGCTCGTCGACGTGGAGACGGAGTTGGCCGGAGCGCTGGGGCTGACCGCGGCGCGCGATTCGCTGGCGCGCGCGGCCGCCGGCCTGCGAATCGTCGATTACCGGCTGCCGAAACTCTTCATCGAAGAGCGCATGTTCCTCGAATACGAGCCGATCGGGTTCGTCACGCCGGCCAAATACAACGCCTCGCACCACATTCCGGAGGTAAAGGTCTACGAGCGAGGAACGATCTACCGGATTCTGCTCGGCACCTATACGAACCGCACCAACGGCGGTTACCTCTTCAAGGGCGCCTATCCGCTCGGATACGAAAAGGTCGAGGGGAAATACGCCTACTATGCCGGCGGGTACCGTACGCTCGACGAAGCGCGTGCGGCGCAGGAGCAGATGAAGAAGAAGGGATTCCGTCGTCCTGAGATCGTCGTATGGAACGACGGCGAGCGCACCAACCTGGCCGATGCGGCCGAGCAGGGCAATGCCCCGATGTTCCGCGTCGAGATCGGCGGGCTGGACGGCTTTCCGGAGGAGTTGCGCGCGGCGGTGCAGGCCGTGGCCGGCGAATCCGAAATTTCGCGTGCGGGCCGGCATTTCATCGTCGGGCCGCTGGCGGACAAGGCCGTAGCCGACAAGGTCGCCGAAGCGGTGATGCAGCAGAATGCGTCGTTGGAGGTGAAAATTGCGGAAATAGTTGAATAATTCGAAAAAATCGATTATCTTTCCAAAAACTAAACCTCTCAATCTATGTGGCTCATTATCCTCCTGATCTTATTGGGTGTCCTGTTTCTGGTGGCGGAACTGGTGCTGCTGCCGGGTGTCTCGCTGGGTGCGCTGTTCGCGTTGGTCTGCTACGGCAGCGCGATCTATACGGCTTTTGCCGATTACGGCCCCTTCACGGGCGGTATCGTCGTGCTGATCATTCTGGCGTTGTCGTTCGTGGCTACGGTGCTTTCGTTGCGCTCGAAGACGTGGCAGCGCTTCTCGCTGAAACAGAAGATCGAGTCGTCGAGTATGCCCCTTCCCGATAACGAGGTGAAGGCGGGCGACCGCGGCGTGGCGGTCTCGCGCCTGGTTCCGATGGGCAAGGTCGAGATCGGCGGCAGGATTTACGAGGCCAAGTCGACCGATGTCTATATCGACCAGCGCAGCACGGTCGAGGTGGTCGGGTTCGAGAATTTCAACGTCGTCGTGCGCAAGGTCGCCGACGAACCCTCCGCATGAATTTACTAATCTAAAAATAGTTCAAGATGGATCAAACGGGAATTATCGCGATCGCGGTCTTTGCAGGCCTCGTCGCGCTGTGGTTGATATTTTATTTCATTCCGGTGGGATTGTGGTTCTCGGCGCTGGTTTCGGGCGTCAGAATCAGCCTGTTGCAGTTGATTTTGATGCGCTGGCGCAAGGTGCCGCCCTCGGTGATCGTCTCGTCGATGATCGAGAGTACGAAGGCGGGACTTTCGCTCGATCCCAACGAGTTGGAGGCGCATTTCCTGGCGGGCGGCAACGTTCCCAATGTCGTCCATGCGCTCGTTTCGGCGCAGAAGGCCAATATTCAGCTCGACTTCAAGATGGCTACGGCGATCGACCTGGCGGGCCGCGACGTGTTCGAGGCGGTGCAGATGTCGGTCAACCCGAAGGTCATCAACACCCCTCCCGTGGCGGCCGTGGCGAAAGACGGTATCCAGCTGATCGCCAAGGCGCGCGTGACGGTGCGTGCCAATATCAAACAATTGGTCGGCGGTGCCGGCGAGGAGACCGTGCTGGCACGTGTGGGCGAAGGTATCGTCTCGTCGATCGGTTCGGCCGTGAGCCACAAGGTCGTGTTGGAGAATCCCGATTCGATCTCGCGCGTGGTACTCGACAAGGGACTGGATGCAGGTACGGCGTTCGAAATCCTCTCGATCGATATCGCCGACATCGACGTGGGCAAGAACATCGGCGCGCAGTTGCAGATGGATCAGGCACAGGCCGACAAGAACATCGCCCAGGCGAAAGCCGAGGAGCGCCGCGCGATGGCCGTCGCGTTGGAGCAGGAAAACCGCGCCAAGGCGCAGGACGCCCGTGCCAAGGTGATTCTGGCCGAGGCCGAAGTGCCGCTGGCGATGGCCGAGGCGTTCCGCAACGGCAATCTGGGGATCATGGACTACTACAAGATGAAAAACGTCATGGCCGATACGGCCATGCGCGAAGCGATCTCGAAGCCCGTCGATAAAAAATAGGAGACCTGTTTGCCGCGGGGATTGCGACATGTCGGTTGAGGAACTTACATACGCGCTCGAAACGTATATCCGGGAATCGCCCCGCAATTATGTGGACGAGGCGATGGCGCTCGTGCCGTCCGATGTCGGGCAGCGGCTCTACGATACGCCGCTCGTACGGGTCGGTTCGGCCGATGATCCCGAATGGGAAGAGATGAAGCGTCCGGAGGCCGTCGGACATCTGTTCCGCACGCCGAAGGAGTGGCTGCCGGAGGCCGTGAGCGTGGTCTCCTATTTCGCCCCGTTCAGCGATTTCGTCGTGGAGGGCAACAAACGCGATGCGGTCGATGTCGGCAACGGCTGGCTCTATGCGCGCGTGGAGGGGCAGGCTTTTCTTACGGAGGTGAACCGTTTCCTCGAACGATGGTTCCGCGAGCGCGGTTACAGGGCCGTCGCTCCCTATGCGAGCGCCGGGTTCCGGTATGTTTTCGAGGCCGGAACCAATGCCGAAATCGCCGACAAGTCGCTCAGTTTCACGAGCAACTGGTCGGAGCGGCACGTGGCCTACGTCTGCGGGCTGGGGACGTTTTCGCTTTCGAAGGGGCTCATCACCGAACGCGGGGTGAGCGGCCGTTTCGGCAGTGTCGTGACCGACGCCCCGCTGCCCGTCACGAAACGCCGCTACACGGGGCTTTACGACTACTGCTCGATGTGCGGAGCCTGTGTGCGCAACTGTCCGGCACAGGCCATTTCGCTCGAACACGGCAAGTCGCATCATCTGTGCTGCTCCTATTTCGACACGCTGCGGGAGAAGTATACGCCGCGCTTCGGCTGCGGCAAGTGCCAGGTCAATGTGCCGTGCGAGCGGAGAATCCCCAAAAAAGGATAAGTTCCGTTTTTGAACTTCATTTCGTTCGGAAAGAGGCTTCCCCTTATCCGGACGTGAAAACGGAATGCAGCTTTGGAAGTTGCGCTCTGCGCGAGCCGCCGAAGGTAAATCGGCAGAGACGAAGCGGCGGACTGCAACATGGAACCGCATGATTCCGCGAATGAAAATCACCCCTGCCGGAATGTTCCGGCAGGGGTGAATCGTGGGGGCCGGGGCGTCGGACGTTCCTCCGCGCCGATCAGTAGACTTTTTCGGGGTGGGTTTTGCCTTCGGGAGTCCCTTCGAGCCGGTCGTTGAACCGGATCGAGGCGTGCGTGCCGTCGCAGTAGGGCTTGTTGTGCGACGCGCCGCAGCGGCACAGCACGACGCGGTTGCGGATCTCGTAGGTCTCGCCCGATTCGCGGCTGACGGGGATTCCGCCGCGCACCCACAGGCCGCTGCTGGCTCCGATGGCGATGTCTTCGATGAGTCCCAGCGACGGCTCGAAGCGGAATTCGTAAGGAGTGCCGGTCTCGTTGTCCCACGCCATCAGCCGGCCGCTGGGGCACATCGAAGCCTCGCGGATGGCCAGTTCGCGCGCCTCGTCGTTCTCCGGCTGCCCGACCAGATTCCACGCCTGCCCCTTGGCGTCGCAGAAACGTGCGAAGACGCAGTATTTGGGGTTGTCGGTCATCGAGAGGGTCTCGCCTTCGGTCAGTTCGACGTTGTCCAGCAGCGGAGCGTCGTCGGCCGTCAGGCGCGGATCCCACGCCACGTGGACGTGTGCTCCGTCGCAATAGGGCTTGTTCTTCGAGGCGCCGCAGCGGCACAGCGCCGTCGGTTCGTCGTCGGTCGGGAAGTGCGCACCCTGCTGAAAGTACCAGCTTTCGCCCTCGGCGTCGGGCATGATGAACTGCTGGGCCAGCGGCGGCTGTCCGTAGACCAGATAGGGGCCCGTCTCTTCGACGGTGATGCGGAATCGGGCGTCGGCCCGTTTCGATCCTTTTTCGATGTCGATCTTTTTCATATACGAGCGGGAGGAAGGCATGGTTGGATGGTTTATACGGTCGTGCCGGCAGGAAATCCCGCCCTCCTCGCATTGCGGCGTCCTCGGGACGCCGGATCGGCTGCCGGCATGTTTCCGAAACGTGTTTTCCGGAGAGAGTCCGTCGGAATAGGTGTCGGTAACGTACCGGCGATATACTAATTCCGGCCGTTCGAACGTTCCTACAACGGGCAAGAATTATTCCTAACCGTAAATAATTCGGCGGGTGTAGCGGATTATTCTCCGCTTTTTGGTATATTTGCAGATATTTTGGAAAATAACGAGTCGCTTTATACAAATGAAAAATCTGACAGTGAAAATCTTCGTGGGGCTGTTCGTCGTTGCGGCGGTGCTGCTTCAATCGTGTAAAAAGGACAGCGAGACCTACTCGTTCCTCCTCAACGAACGGGGCGCTTTCGTCGAGGAGCCGGGCGGTACGACGTCGCTGGGCTTTACGGCGATCAACATCTCGTCGGTGACCCCGACGACCGTTCCTCAGGGCTGGTCGGTGACGGTCGACATGAACGAACGCCGCATCTCCGTGACTGCGCCGACGACCTTTCCCGACAACCCGAAGACATTGGCCGACGGGGAGGAAGAAGAGGAGGAGAATACCAACGTCAGATTCGGAACCGTCTATCTGACGGGGCGTTCGTCCGGCGGATCGAGCGTTTCCACTTCGCTCTATGTTTCGCTCGCCGAGACGGTCGATCTCACGGGGCAACCCTCCAATTGCTACATCATCAACAAGTCGAATGCACGCTACTGCATCGACGTGACCCGCAAGGGCGAGGATACCGAAGCGACGATGTCGCCCGCCAGCGTGGCGATCCTGTGGGAGACGCCCTACAAGGTGATCGAATTCCCGAAGCTGGTCGACGGCAAGGCCTATTTCTATCATGCGATCGGCACCGACGACGATGAGAAGGAGTTTTTCAATCACGGAAACGCTCTCCTCGGCGCTTTCGATGCGGCGGGCAATCTGCTGTGGTCGTGGCACCTGTGGTGCGCAGAGTTCGATCCTGCCGACGAGCAGGTCGAACTGGGCGGCGAGGTGATGATGAAGCGCAATTTGGGTGCAGGCGTCGTTTCGGGCACATCCGAAGAGGATATTTTGGCTTCGTACGGTGTCTATTACCAGTGGGGGCGCAAGGATCCGTTCGTCGGGCCGCGCTACTACAACATGGCCGATTCGGCCGATGCGCAGGTCTACGACAGCCAGAATCTGCGCGTCTATCCCGAATACGCCGCGACGGATGCCGAGCGGGGGTCGGCGGGTTATGCCTCGGCTCATGCCATGACCTTCATCACGGGTACGAAGGAGAGCGGCTACAATTGGCTCCAGACGGCCGATGCGTCGTTGTGGGGGACGGAGAAAAATAATAACGACCCGTGTCCGAAAGGCTGGAAGGTGCCTTCGAAAGAGGTCTTCGCCGCTCTGCATATCAAGGACGTTATTTCGCCCGAGCTGGAGAAGAATTACGGTTTCACATTGAGCGACGGTACGAACGAAGCCTTCTTCCCCGGAGCCGGCCGCCGCAGTTTCTACACCGGCGCGCTGACCAACATGAACGACAACGAGGTGCGTCCGACTCCGTGGACGGGGTATTATTGGAGTTCGACGGGCGAAGGCAAAGAGGCCTATGCGATGGATTTCTCGTTCGACATCAACGGCACGCGTGCAGGCTCGTCGTTCCAGGGTGCGGCGTTGCAGTATGCCGCCGGCGGTATGCAGGTTCGCTGCGTGAAGATACGCTGAGCGAACGGGCGCCTTCGCCTGTTGCGGGGGTGTATCGGATAGTGGAGGCCGGGGCGATTCCGGCCTTCTTTCGATTGTGATAGTTAAGAAAAAATGGAGCGGATAAGGGATTTCGCGGCGATCGATTTCGAGACGGCCAACGGGCAGCGCACGAGCGTATGCAGCGTAGGCGTGGTCGTCGTTCGCGGCGGCCGTCCGTCGGAGAGCATCTACCGGTTGATCCGTCCCTACCCCAACTATTACTCCGCCTTCACTACGGCGATCCACGGTCTCACGCGCAGCGATACCGAGAATGCACCGTCGTTTCCCGACGTGTGGGACGAGATCGCTCCGCGAATCGAGGGACTGCCGCTCGTGGCGCATAACTCGCCCTTCGACGAGGGGTGTCTGCGGGCTGTCCACGCCCATTACGGACTACCCTATCCCGACTACCGTTTCCTGTGTACGTTGAGCGCTTCGCGCCGTCGGATCAAAGGGTTGCCCAACTATCAGCTCCATACGGTCTCCGCAGCCTGCGGATACCTGCTCGAACGCCACCACCATGCACTGGCCGACGCCGAAGCCTGTGCGGAGATCGCCCTGCGGCTTTTCGGATAGCTCCGCGGCTCATCCGTACCGTGCGGGGATTTCGCTGACGAACATCGAGATTCGGTTCGTATCGTACTTTTGGGTGAAGTCCTTCGCCGGAGGTGCGGGATCACGCTGAGAGTGCGTGCTGCCGAGGGCGGTGCGGCGGGCAGATTTCGAATCAGAGCGTGTTTTTGCAGACGACTCCGTCTTTGACGATGACGCGGAGATTGTCGTGCGGATTTTCCAGTACTTCGATCCGTTCGAGCGGATTGCCCTCGATTACCAGAAGATCGGCCAACGCGCCCTCTTCGATAACGCCGAGATTGCCGGGATAAGGGTTGCGTGCGCCGGAAAGCGCCAGCAGACGGGCGTTGTCGCAGGTAACCATTCTGAGAATTTCAAAATTGGTGAACCACTTCTGCAACTTGACGATCCCGTGATTCTGATTTTTCGTATTGGCGGGATCGAACAACAGGTCGGTTCCCCAAGCCAATTTTACGCCGTGTTTTTTGGCGAGGCGGTATGTCCGATCCGTTCCGTTGCAGATTTGCAGGTGTTTGGCTTGCTGGACGGGCGACGGATAGGTGTTGTCCTCGACGGCGAAGGCCTGCATACTGAGCCATGCGCCGCTTTCGGCCAGCAGGGCCATCGTGGGCTCGTCGATCAGGTGCCCGTGTTCGATACTTCGCACACCGGCTTTCAGGGCCCGGGCGATCCCCCGCGGGTTGTAGACATGAACCATCACATAGGTGCCCCAATCCTCGGCAGCACGGACTGCCGCACGGAGCTCCTCCTCGAAGAATTCGGTCACATCGAGCGGATCGTAGAGCGATGCGGCACCGCCGCCGGCCATCAGTTTGATCTGCGATGCGCCCTGCCGGAGGTTCTCGCGGACGGCTGCCGTCACGGCGTCGGCGCCGTCGGCGATTTTCGAGGCGCCGATCTGTTCGACGTGCGCCATTTCGCAGCCGCAACCTCCGTGGGCGTGTTCATAGATCATTCGGAAATCGCCGTGTCCCGAGGTCTGGGAGATCATGGCTCCGCTCGGATAGATGCGCGGGCCCCGGAGCGTCCCGCTGTCGATGGCCCGTTTGAGTCCGAAGACGGGACCTCCGGCGTCGCGGATGGCGGTGAATCCCCGTTGCAGGGTCTCCGCAGCCTCCCGTCCTGCCATGAGGTGTGTATACGAGGGATCGCCTGCCAGCAGGTCCGTCATCGTGTTGCAGCACAGATAGGCGTGCCAGTGCGCATCGATGAGACCGGGCATCAGAAATCGTCCCTTTCCGTCGATCACCGTGACGGGCCTTTCCGACGGCGTTTCGATGGGAGCGGCCGAGATCGTCTCGATCCGATTGTTCCGGATCAGGAGGTTGCCGGAGAAGGTGCGTGCGTCCTTTCCGTTGAAAATTTCGACGTTGTTCAGTAAGAGCTGCGAGTCCATACGACGAATGATTTTCCGGCGGTTTACAGTGCCGTCAGGTGGAATATTTTGGCGATGCCCGTCACCACGATCTGGATACCGACGCAGAAGGTGAAGAACGCGACCATTTTATTGATGACGATGCTGCCGTTGTCGCCGATTTTTCGGATGATCTTTTGTCCCTGTGTAAGAAACAGGTAGAGGATCGAGCACATCAATACGATGACGACGGCGATGATCGCGTAGTTGAGCAGGCTACGGACCCAGTCGCCGCGGATGCTGGCCGAAGCCATCATCGTGAGAATGACCGAGACGCTGCCGGGGCCGATGCTGATCGGAAAGGTAATGGGATAGAATATCCGGGATTCGACCGCCCGCAGACTGATGGGGTCGGCGTTTCTTTTCGATACGCGGCCGGCCGAAGCGTCGGAGTCGCCGAGCCATTGCAGCGCCGTGCGACAGATGAGCAGGCCGCCGCCCAACTGGATGATCGGCAGCGACAGGTCGAAGAGCGCGAGTACGAAATGCCCGACGGCCAGACTTCCCAGGCCGACCAGCAGGTAGTCGGTGACGATTCTTCGGATGATGGACATGCGAGTCTTCTGGTCGAGTCCCGACAAGAATCCGTTCACGAGAAATCCCGCCCCTACGGGATTCGCCACAGGAAACAGCGCCATAAAGGAGGATATGAACATGAAGATAGAGCCTTTGATCATTTTGAGTTTGTGCTACCGGTAAATCTGCGATATGGAAATTCCGTCGGATCAGCGGCGGACAACTTCGATCGAAACTCCAAATCTGGGGCCAAACGCGGATATCGAAAGCGGAGTCCTTCGGGCGAACGGAAAAAGAAAGGGCAGCCGAAGGCGGCCTGACGAAACTGCCGGAAACATCGCCGGCCGAGGTGCCGGTTTTGCGCTGCCGTATGTGGTGAATGCATTGCCTATGTCGACAGCGGCAACTGGTTATCGTTCGATGGCGGGCGCCGGCCGCTGACGTACGAGCGTACGTTGGAAGTATCCCTGCCGGATAAATAAGGCGGATAAACGACCGGATGCACGGAAGCAGAACTCCGTCGATATTGTACGACAGCTTGGCTCGGCGACCCTGGATTTGATTGGGGGCAATTAAATAGCAATATAATTTTGTATTTTCGAGAATATTTACTATCTTTAAAACTATGCGGAGGAGTTCGACAAGTTGTTCAGTGACAAAGAACGTTTTATCCGAATCGCATATTCCTATATAAACGATATGGAGATGGCGACGGATATTACGACCGATGGTTTCATGTACCTGTTGGGAACATCGGAATGGCCTTGATTGCGATGTAAATATCAAGGGTTATATTTACGATTACGTCAAGACTCGGTGCATCTCGTATCTGCGCAAACGAAAGTCTATACTCAAAGTCCAAAGCGAACTTTATAAAAAAGAGCAGTGGTGGATCGAATCGAGTATCAAAGCTGATTGGCAAACTGTTCCAGTCCGAAATAATCGAGATTTATCGGTGCGAAGTGGCCAAAATGCCGGTTCGCATCCGCAATGTATTTTTGGCCAGCCGTCCGAAGATATGACATATCATCAGATTGCGGAAAAATTCAACCTGACGATCCAGCAAGTTCCCTCAGAGATTTAACGGGAAAGTTTCTTGCTTCGAACGCCGTTGAAAGACTATTTGGTGGGAGTTGTAATGGTGTTCATGTTTCTGTATGAATAGACAGAGAGAATGGAAGCCATCGCGACGTGCGATGAGTGTCGAAAGCTCGTTACAGGATAATCCTATCTAATCGATGTGTATTCACTCTTTAATACGTGTGCCCATTGGCGGCTCGTAACCGTTTCTGACTTATTGTCGAAGGAATCCCTATGTTTAGCGACGATAGCGGATAGAAGAAAAAGCTATTGAGATTTCAAGACCTACGCCTCAAAAGCGATATATTGCCGGCTCTTACTTGTTTTCTTTCAATAGATATTGCATAAATGAATTCTGCAAAGACTGGGATTTTTTGCAATTCGTTTATCGTCTTTTCGCATGACTGCAGCAAAAAGCCGATATTGCAATTGATACAAAGTTACGACTAGTCTTGAAAATACCATCCTTATTCCTTAAAAAGGAGATAGCTTGAAAACACAACCTTCTGTTGTGGTTCTTGGATATTTCCATTTGCATCCGCAAAATAAAGTGTTTTTCAATGAATACAACGGTAGACAAAAGACCCTCTGCTGCTTCCACTCCGAAGGCAAAAAGGATCAATACGGAACAGGGTATAAGAGACTGGGCAGAATACTCGCAGGCGATTGCTTCCGCCATGTCAAAACGTATGCCGGAACTTGGACTGACACAACAGATGCTTGCCGGGAAAATAAACTGTGCATTTCCAAAGTGTTGAAAGGACAAGAGAATATGTCTTTGGAAACTATATGCAAGATAGAGCACGCATTGGGCGTTGAGATTATCAAACGCTTGAACGAAAATGAACAATAGGACAGGGAATATGACAAAGGGAAAGGATAGGGGTCAAAACGAACAAGGTGGTCGCAAATCGCGACCACTTTGCTCGAAGTAATCAACATTCAGTCGATGATTCAGGTTATAAGGGACTGTCAGGTCATGCTTGACAGTGATTTGGGTATTATACGGTGTGGAAACACGAAGGCTGACCGAGCAGGTGAAGCGTAACATAGAACGCTTCCCTGACGATTGCATGTTTCAATTTCGCAAAGACGAGCTTGATAACTTGATGTTGCAAAATGCGACATCAAGTTGAGTCAGTACGCGAAAACAGCCCTATACGTTCACGGAACAAGGCACAGCCATGCTTAGTTCGCCAAGGTGGCAGTCGAGGTGAACATCCGCATAATGAGGGCTTTCATATCCATGTGCCGCTTCCTTGCCGGTAATGCCCAACTGTTTCAACGGCTGAGACAATCGAGTACCACCAACTGGAAATGAAACAGCATCAGGAAGTGACCGACAAACGCATTGACGAGGTTTTCAGACGTTTGGATGCCGACATTCCTCCGATGCAGGATATATTCTATGGTGGGCAGGTGTTCGACGCTTACCGTTTCGCGTCCGACCTGATACGGAAAGCGAAACAGGCTGTTGTGCTGATCGACAACTATGTAGATGACACTGTGCTAACATTACTCGATAAGAGGAAAAAAGGGGTATCTGCCACTATTTACACCCAATGTGTCAGTAGCCAGTTCCAACTTGGTGTTGACCGTCATAACGACCAATATCCGCCTATTGAGATAAAACGATTCAATAAGGGCATGACCGTTTCCTGCTCGTTGACGATGAAGTGTTCCACATAGGTGCGTCAATTAAAGATTTGGGCAGAAAGTGGTTTGGGTTCACCCTTATGCGGGACATTACGGCAACCGAACTTATCCATAAATCAAGAATTGATCCGGTTATAATGACAACAGATTACAAGAATCTTTGGGTGAATCAATCAAGACTTTCATCTCACGTAACGGCTGGCGGCACGACAGGTTCCGTCAGCCGTTTTTCATTTCGTCGAATCTTGCCAGAAGGACTTTTTTAGGTTGTCCGAGGGTTGCAGTCCCAGTTTTATGCGGATGTGGCGACGTTGGCTGGTGATGTTGCTCTCCACTTTGCTGAGTTCCCGGCATACCTCTTTCAGTCCCTTGCCCAGTATCACGAGGCGGCAGATCTCGATTTCCGATGGGGTGAGTTCGGGAAATATCTGCGACGGCATGCTGGTGTCCATCTGTCGCCGTTCCGAGGCGATCGTGCCGGGACGCAAACTCTACAAGACACTGTACGTCCTCTCTGCTGACCGCAGCAATCGCGTGGTGGTCAGCAACGGTCGCGACCGTGCGCCCCTGGACCAATGGTTCGGCAGACTGGCCGTCTCCCTGGCCGCCGAACACGGCGCATTTTACAAGGAGTGCCGGGGCGGATGGCAAGGTCGTGGAGGTCAAGTCGGCCGAATATTCCAAAGGTTCGAAGGTCCGCCGTCTGCTGCGTCAGGAGCGTTACGACTTCATTCTCGCAATCGGCGACGACACGATCGACGACGACATGTTCCAGGCCCTGCCCCGGGCGGCCGTCACGGTGAAAGCCGGCGCCGCTTCGGAATATGCCCGCTACAATCTGCCGCGGCAGGCCGACGTACTGCCGCGGCTCACGACGTTCGTCCAAAACGGCCATACCGACGGATCGGTCCGCGACACGTTCGTACGAGGGGGGGGCAGACCGTCTGGAAAGCCGTGAAGAACCTGCTGACCAACAAGAAAAACGACGATGAAAAATAATCTCAATTACGGTGTCATCGGTAATTGCCGGACCGCCGCGCTCATCTCCGAACAGGGCAGCATCGAATGGCTTTGCTTCCCCGACTTCGATTTGCCCTTGGTGTTCGCCGCTCTGCTCGACCGCACGAAAGGCGAATTCGAGGTGCTCGACTACATGCCCTGCAACCGCTCGTTCGAAAAGGAACACTACCTGCCGGCGGAGCTCTACCGCTACAAGGGGCACCCCCGCTTCCGCATTCGCTACGACCCTACCCTATGCGCAGAGCGAGGTGCGCATTCGCTGGAATACCTGATTCATATATGGTTACAGTTCAGCCGACAACAAGGACCGCCAGTATCTCTACTTTTTGATTCCGTTGCAAGCCGTCGCCGGCCGCGAGGAGATCCGGCTCGAAAAGGACGAGTTCCTGTTGCTGTCGTACAACGAGAAGGTCATCCCGATCGACATCGAATGCGAAAAGATCGAATATTGCCGCATGCTGGTCTACTGGCTCAACTGGACCAACCGAACCCGGCAGTACACCTGTTACAACGAAGTCATCGAACGGAGCATGCTGGTGCTGAAATTGCTCTCCTACTATAACGGCGCAGTGTTGGCGGCGCTGACCACCAGCCTGCCCGAAGCCGTGGGCGAAGTGCGCAACTGAGACTACCACTTCTGCTGGCTGCGAGACGCCTTGATGTCCATCGAGACGATGTTCCGCGTCGGACATACCGGTGCCGCACGGCGGTTCATGAAGTTCATCCAGTCCTCGTTCATGTCACGCCACGACTACCAGATCATGTACGGCATCCGCGGCGATTGAAAACTGACCGAAGTGATTCTGGACCATCTCGACGGATACAAGGGCTCGAAGCCCGAGCGCATCGGCAACGATGCCTACCACCAGAAGCAGAACGACTCGTTCGGCTACCTGATGGACTTCGTCTGGCAGTATTACCGGCTGATGCCGGGTACGCTCAACGAAATCGAGGACATGTGGGAGATGGTCAAGAACATCCTCGCCACCGTCGCCAAAGAGTGGCGCAATCCCGACAAGGGTATCTGGGAGATCCGCGGCGAAGAGTAGCATTTCGTCTCCTCGAAGGTGATGTGCTGGGTGGCGCTCGACCGTGAGGTCCGGTCCGCATCGCGGCGAAATTCGGAAAAGAAGAGTTCGCGGCCCGCTGGCGCGAGGAAGCCGGAGCGATCCGCTGCGACGTGATGGAACACGGCTGGAAGAGCGAAATACAGAACTTTTCGCAGGCTTACGGCAATCTGGCACCCGATTCGTCGCTGCTGCTCACGGAGCCCTACGAATTCATCGCCGCGAACGACTTGCACTACCTCAAGACGGTCGGCAATATATTCCAATATGATTCAATTGCTTCAAACGACTTCCGTCGCAACCCAAACCAGCAGGATGTTTGTTCGAGCCACCGGATAAAAGGATTATTTGCACGGATTTTTGCCAATTATCGTTCAGCTCTTATGGGGTTTTCCAGAAAATCCCGATATGAAAGCCGGATTCCCTCCTCCAATTCCGTCTTATAAGTCCATCCGAGTGCCGCGGCTTTCGACACATCGAGCAATTTGCGGGGTGTGCCGTTGGGTTTGGAGGGGTCCCAGCGGATTTCACCTTCATAGCCGACCGTTTTCGCCACGAGTTCCGTCAGCTCCCTGATCGAAAGTTCCTTGCCCGTACCGGCATTGACTGTCTCGTTGCCCGAATAGTTGTTCATCAGAAAAACGCACAAATTCGCCAAATCATCGACATACAGAAATTCGCGCAGCGGACTGCCGTCACCCCAGCAAGTTACGAAGGGCAGATGCTGTTCTTTCGCTTCGTGGAAGCGGCGGATCAGCGCAGGCAGCACGTGGCTGTGGGTCGGATGGTAGTTGTCGTTCGGACCGTAGAGATTCGTGGGCATTACGCTGATATAATCCGTGCCGTACTGACGGTTCAGGTATTCGCAGTATTTCAATCCGGAAATCTTCGCCAGAGCGTAGGCTTCATTGGTCTTTTCCAATTCGGATGTCAACAAACACTCTTCTTTCATAGGTTGGGGTGCCATACGCGGGTAAATGCACGACGAACCCAGGAATTCCAGCTTCTTGCACCCGTTCTGCCATGCCGAATGGATCACGTTCATCTCCAAGATCATGTTCTCGTACATGAAGTCAGCCAGGGCACTTTGGTTCGCTTCGATGCCCCCGACTTTCGCGGCGGCCAAAAAGACATATTCCGGCTGTTCCTCAGAGAAGAAACGCTCGACAGCCTCCTGGCAGGTCAGATCGAGTTCCTTGTGTGTGCGGGTGATGATATTAGCATATCCCTGACGCTGCAATTCGCGCACGATGGCTGAACCGACCATGCCCCGGTGTCCAGCCACATATATTTTTGCATTTTTGTCCATCATGGTTCCCTTATTTTACGATGCCTTTTTCAAGATACTCGGCAAGGTTCGTTTTTACCTGTTCGCCGGCACGTTCCACGGCCACTTTCGCCACATCCGCTTCGACCATGATACGTACCAATTCCCCGAACGGAGTTTTTGCCGGGTTCCAGCCCAGTTTCGTCTTGGCTTTGGTGGGGTCTCCCCAGAGATTCACCACATCTGTCGGACGGTAGAAATCCGGAGAAACCTCGACCAACACCTTGCCCGTCGCCTTATCGACACCTTTCTCGTTTTCGCCCTCTCCGACAAATTCCAATTCGATACCTACGTATTTGAATGCAAGATAGCAAAATTCACGCACAGAGTGCTGCTCACCGGTGGCGATGACGAAATCTTCCGGTTTGTCGTTCTGGAGAATCAGCCACATGCATTCTACATAGTCCTTGGCGTAGCCCCAGTCGCGGAGCGACGACAGATTGCCTAAATACAATTTATCCTGCTTGCCTTGGGCGATGCGTGCAGCGGCGAGGGTGATCTTGCGGGTCACGAATGTTTCTCCGCGGCGTTCCGATTCATGGTTGAACAGGATGCCCGAGCAGCAAAATATGTCGTAGGCTTCGCGGTACTCCTTGACGATCCAGTAGCCGTAGAGTTTCGCCACGGCATAAGGCGAATAAGGATGGAACGGGGTGTTTTCATTCTGAGGAACCTCCTCCACCTTGCCATAGAGTTCCGAGGTCGAAGCCTGATAAATACGGCAGGTTTCAGCGAGACCACACTGGCGCACAGCCTCAAGGATACGCAGCACGCCTGTTGCATCGACATCGGCAGTAAACTCCGGAGCATCAAACGAAACCTGCACATGACTCTGTGCAGCAAGGTTGTAGATTTCGTTCGGTTTTATTTTCCTAACCACTTGCAGAATGCTCATCGAATCGCCGAGGTCAGCGTAATGGAGGTGGAAGTTCGGATGCCCTTCCAAGTGGGCGATACGCTCACGGTAATCGGTTGACGAACGGCGGATCGTGCCATGTACGTCATAACCCTTTTCCAATAGAAATTCGGCGAGGTAAGAACCGTCCTGGCCGGTGATACCGGTAATTAATGCTGTCTTCATATAAAATTTATTATTTTTTGCAGAATGAATAATCTCCTAAAACAAGCAATCGCGAAAGACGGTTACGGCGCAAGAATTTCACAATCAAATAACTCACTGCTGTCAAAACAATACCCACAACTACGGCGCCCCCTTTCGGGATCAGTCCCATTCTATCAACAAAAGGAGCTATCGTCAGATTGATAATAAGACAATGTACAAAATAAAGCCCCAAAGTTTCTCGTCCCAAAGCAATGAGGGTTTTACTTGCCCCCATTGCTTCTGTTCGTTTGAAAATTTCATAGAACAAAATAATCCCTAACACAGCAACCCACAAACGATAAAAAATTGGGAAATAGGGACCGAAATCAATATTCTGCAATATTCGGAGGGGGGGGGTAATATAATTCTGCAACCGGAAGAAATAAGCACATACGGGAAACAGAATCGCACTTCCGATGAGCAGGTCCCGGTCCAGACTTACATGTTCCATCTGACTGAACGGTCTAATATAAACCCCTGCTGAAAAAAATATAAAATACCATGCGATCCAGTGAAAACCCAAAAAGTCTGTACGGGTAATCAATTCTACAAGGTTTAATCCCCCGAGAACCACCAGCACAATTATCCGTTCATCAATCTGAAGAGCTTTTGCCGCTTTTCGGCAACAAATAAAAAGAGTATGGATAAAAAACAGGACCCACAAGAACCAAAGGCCTAAATCGGGACGTAGGATAACGCGTAGATTAAATTCCACAAAATCACGCAGCGAAATTCCGGCAAAACCAGCTGAAAAAAAAGTAATTACATTGTAACAAAAGAAAGGTACGATCAACTGTAGAAATCGTTTTCCAACACTCTTCCATGTTTCAATCTTATAGCTTACAAAGCCGCTAAGAAACACAAACAACGGCATGTGGAAACTATAGATGTAACGAAAAACAAGGCCGTCAGTCCCATACAATGTCTGAATAACATGTCCTGCGATTACCAGCAAAATGGCAAAACCTCTCAATGCATCAATATAAGGAATGCGGCTTGACAATATTTTTTGCATGATGGCAGAGGATTATGATAGAATTTTACAGAAAGTGTTAATAATCAACAATATATCAGTTGCAAACGAATGATGGGCCACATATTCCAGATTTATCCGCAACTTGTCCTGCATGATCTCATCGACATAATACCGTTCCGGATCATCGACCTGCTCCAACAACTCATTCTCATTGCGGTAGCGGATCGATGCCAGGTCCGTTATGCCGGGACGGACATCGAGCACATGTATCTGTTCGGGGGTATACAGATCGACATATTTGCGGACCTCCGGCCGGGGCCCTACCAGGCTCATATCCCCAACAAAAACATTGATGAGCTGAGGAAGCTCATCAAGTTTGTACCGACGAATATAATATCCCGATCGGGTCACCCGCGGATCGTGTCCCCCGATTGTTATCAGCCCCCTTTTGTCAGAACCGACCCGCATCGAACGGAATTTGTACAGCCTGAAATCCCTGTTATTGCGTCCGACACGCACCTGACGGTAAAAGACCGGTCCTTTGGAATCGCATTTGATCCAAACGGCCAGGATAAGAAATAACGGGCTTAAGACAAGCAGTCCCAAACCGCTCGCCACAAGATCGAAAAAACGTTTCAACGGAATGGATTATTTCGAAATGATATCGACGAAATTGGAGATGACATATTCAATATCGTCGTCGGTAAGACGCGTATGCAACGGAAGCGTCATTTCGTTGCGGTATTGGTCATAGGCATTCGGATAATCCGCAATATCGAACCCCAGGGCCTTGTAAGCCGTCATCATCGGAAGCGGTTTGTAATGGACGTTGCAGGCGATTCCCCGCTCCGCCATTTTGACAATGACATCGTTCCGCTCGGCGACATCCCGTCCCGACAAACGCACCATATAGAGGTGTCCGCTTGAAACGTGATCCGCCCCATAATGGTCGAGCACCTGAACTGGGCAGTTTTTCAGCGCTTCGTCATAGCGGTTGATCAGCTCGCGGCGACGGCGCAGCATTTCCGGATAACGCTTCAACTGCGCAAGGCCGATCCCGGCCATGATATCCGTCATGTTGCATTTGAAATTCGGAGCGACGATATCATACTCCCAGGCGCCGAGCTGCGTCTTGGCCAGAGCGTCCTTGCTCTGGCCGTGAAGCGACAGTAATTGGAATTGCCTATAGATCCATCCATTATCGACACCGGGAATCGGACGCCACGTAAGCGCCCCACCTTCAGCCGTCGTGAGATTCTTCACGGCGTGGAACGAAAACGAGGTAAAATCGGCAATCTCTCCGCACATCCGGCCATGCCACTGCGCCCCGAAAGCATGGGCGGCATCGGATAAAACGACAACCCGTCCGAATGCCTGCTGAATATCATTCGCAGGACAGAAAAGGTGTTTTTTACTTTCAACAGCCGCATAAATCCGGTCATAATCACAGACGATCCCGCCAAGATCCACCGGCACAACGACTTTCGTGCGCTCTGTAATGGCATCGGCAAGTTTATCGTAGTCCATTTCAAAAGAACCGGGGGCCGTATCAACCAATACAACTTTTGCGCCGACATGGCACGTCACGCTGGCCGTAGCAGTATAAGTGTAAGCGGAAGTAATGACCTCATCCCCGGGGCCGACCCCCAGTACGTGGAGAATCATCTCCATACACGCCGTCGCAGAGTTCAGGCACACGGACTTTTCCGTCTGGCAGCACAACGAAATCAGGTTTTCAAACTCTTTGGTGCGGGGGCCCGTCGTGATCCAACCCGAACGCAGGGCCTCGGTGACTTCGGCAATCTCCGCCTCCGTCATATCGGGAGGCGAAAAGGGAATATTTTTCATATCACAATTATTTATTTATCGAACGGTATACCCTCCGTCCACAATCAGATTTTGTCCGGTAACCCAACGGGAAGCATCGCTTAACAGATAAATGCAGGCATTGGAGACGTCTTCCGTGCGGCCCAGACCCAACAAAAAACCATCCAATCTTCTTTCGCGTTGTTCATCGGTCAAAGACGATAAATATTGTTCCATCATTGGGGTCAAAATAGTTCCCGGAGAGATACAATTAATACGCATTTTTCTTGGAGCTAGTTCGATAGCCATAGGACGAATTGCGGCTAACAAACCTCCTTTTGACGCTGCATAAGCCACGACACCGGCTCTGCCAATTAAACTTGTAATTGATGAAATCAAGACAAGACTTGCGCCTATATTACTATTCTTTTTAGAAATCAAATGTCTGACAATTTCAAATGCACTTATCGAATTTGTCCGATATATATCCTCATAATCCATAGGCTTGGTAAATTTCACAGGCAATGTTCTTTCAATGCCTGCTGCATGGATAAGACCGTCAAACGGACCAACCTCTGTAACGATCGAAGCAATACATCCCTCAATTCCATCAAAGTGAGTAAGATCCATGTTTATTACCAAATGTCCGTCTCCCTCCATTTGCCGTTGGGTTTCAGCCAATCGAGCTTCATTGCGTCCCATAAGCACGACTCGGGCTCCCATTCGGCTGCAATCAATGGCGCATTGGCGACCGATGCCGGACGAAGCTCCGGTAATTAATATTGTTTTTCCCGACAGGGTGAATGGATTGAACGTCATGGTCAAACCTCTACGATATCACTAATACGGCAATCGACGAACGATACGATGGCCGTCGCCCATGTCATACCAACGCCGAATGCGCTCAACATCAACTGCTTCTTGCCTGACAAATTGTCTTTCAATTGATCGACAATGGTCAAAGGAACCGATACGGATGAGGTATTACCATATTTGGCGATTGTCGATGGAATCTTTGTCGTATCCAGTTTGAGTTTCTTGGCCAGATAGCTGTTGATAAAGTTGTTGGCCTGATGGAAGACATAATAATCCAACTCTTGAATATCCACCCCCGACCACTCCACGATCTTTTTAATATCGCGTGGTATTTCGCGGATCACGAAGTTGAATACATCGCTTCCGTTCATATACCCCTGCTCCTCGCTACGGATATTGCCATATTCATCGACAACCTTTTCTTTCAGTGTCTCCACACTGCTCGGCATTCGGTAACCGCCAGCATTGATCTTGATCAGATCGCCGCGGGAACCGTCCGAGTTAAGCGAGAAAAAACTTGTCCCGAATTTCTCGTCCCGCTCGACAAGTGCCGCGACTCCGCCATCACCGAACAAGAACGCCGACCGGCGATCTTTCGGGGAGTAAACTTTCGAGCGGGTCTCGCCGTCGAGAACTAATGCCTTGCGCAGATTATTACACTGCATGAATGAATAGGCAACGCTCAATCCGTAAATGAATGCGGAGCATCCCAAGTTTATATCAAATGCTATCGTCGAATTCGGCAAATCTAAACGCTCCTGTAATAACACCGATGTCGCAGGCATGCGGTAATCGGGCGTTTGCGAAATGAAAATCAGCAAATCAATCTCACTCCGATCAATCCCGTTGTCGGCTATGAGTTTTTCCGCTGCGGCAAAGCACAGATCCGACGAACAGGTTTTTTCATCAGCGAAACGACGCTCATAGATACCTACCTTATCGACAACCTCGCGGACTTGATCCTCCGGAAAATACTGCGTGTATTTGTAATTGTCGATCACTGTACGGGGGACAGCTCCGGACAAAGCCGTAATTCCGACACCCTGAAATTTCAGAAACGACATGATTATTATTTATGAGATTCAATGTACGACGCAATATCACCCAGCGTTTTCAACTCGCGGAACTGAGCATTCTCGATCTGAATGCCATACTCCTCGTCAAGCATGGCAATAACTGATAGGAACGATAATGAATTCCATTCATCCAAATCTCGGAAAGTCGTATTTTCGTTCACTACCGAAATATCCTCAAGTTCGAGTGCTTCGGCAAACTTTGCAATAAATTCTTTCATGCTCATCTGTTCTTATTTTTAATTATTCATATTTTAGTTGGTTTATTCAAGTCATAAACCATAAAAGCCCGTTCCCGACCATCTGACAGAGTAATGACTTTTTTCATAACCGCTCCGTTCAATTTATGGAACTTGTATACATGCTTATTCGCCATATCCACTTCAAATTCCAGTTCTTCAATACCTAGCAGACGGAGAATCCGCAAAGTATTGTTATGCATTTCACACGACGAAATCGAATCCTTGTAGCGTGGATCCCATCCCCAATAGCCACCTCGTGCCCCCTGCTGCCCAATAAAGGAGCCATCGTTCCGTTTCCAAGACCTATAACGGGTAAACAGGGCCTTCAGGAGCAAGGGATTAGAAAGGATCGATCCAATAGCTGCTATAGCCAACCGTGCTCGGTTTTTCATCATATAACAGCGATGGCGATGGCAGTCAAGAACCGCGAACATATATCCCACAACTCTGCCCTCATCCTCAGCACAGACACACACTGTACATGGATCAGAAAGTACCAGCCGGTAATATTGCCGCAGGAAGCATCGCCCCATCAAAACAAAGATCCCATTATTATTAACATCCTTAATGCGATGGTGAATATCAGCCAGACAAGGTGCGTCGGCCTGTTTTGCCAAACGATAAACCATAATATCGAATTTATTCGGATTAAATGCAGAAATTACCAATAACAGCCCCCTTCAACTGTTCCGGCCCGTTCAGGGCGATCTTCCGGACGAGGTGAAACAAAATATTCGTTGATGAACCGGTTCGTTTGCGGATTATCCACATAACGTTTTCCCTTGATACCGAAAAGGAACTGTGTGACACCGCCCAGATGTACAGCCTTACGCCCCATTCGCTTGATATGGGCTGCGAGCGGCATACCGTAGGCCCCACAACCGAGAAGCGCGATATCAAATTCCTTTTGGTTAATCAGAGCCTTCATATGCTCGAGGGCTTCGAACCAGGTCGGAAAATCCACTGGATTGCCGGCAATCGACTGTACAGCCTTAATGATCTCCAATTTTTCAAATGCGGGAAGCGTTAGCGGATTTGCAAAAAGTTTTGTCCTATTTCGTTCGTACTGTTCACGGATCGTCTCTGCAAACGGATGCACGACTAAGATCCGCTTGCCGGTCAACACCCGCGTCCAAGGCGAATCCTGATCGTAAAACCCATCAAGCGTACGCTTGCTCACACGAGGAATATCGCCGATCCAGCCACGAAAGAACATCTCCTCGAACCGCCAAGTGATCAACACATCCAACTCGGCTGTATCGGCTCTATACAATTCATAAAAACGGCGGATGTGCGTTCCGTCCACCGGGAAAAAACCGGCAGAATTACCAAGATTCCGCCAAGTCCTTCTCTTCAAAGGAAGAAGCCAGGGCTGCAATTTTTCATAGCAGAGCGTTTGTAATTCAACCGACCCGAACCGGGAAATCATACAGGGAGTATCCGAACAGAGCCGGTCGGTCAGAATCCTTATACCCTCTTCTTCCGGAAGCGGAGAGGGACATCCCAGCCTATAAAACCCCTGAAAAAACGAGCGAATCAGTTTATGTGCCATAATCTACGAATTATACAAGTATCCAACCTGCCGGATAGATATCCGAGGAATCGGAGCAGTTAGCCCACCGCATAGGAGCCACAACGAACTTGTCCGGACGGGCATTCAGCCAAGCGCCCCACCAGCTGAACGAACTATTGGCGATAATACACCCTCTGGCCAGCGACATAAGCTGCATATCCCGATAACTCTTCTGGCCTGTATTGAAATCTATGAAATGCGCGTCTGCCCCTCGCAATAGCGGAATGATGTGCTCCCTGCACCAATCCATATCATTCGAAAAAATAAAGAACGTAGGAGTTTTTATCAGTTCGAAAACTTGTTCCAGAGCTTTCCTGTAATATTCGAGCGTACATATCCCTGAAAAGTTCGCGGCCCCGACGTAATCACCTCTGCGGACATGGATAGCAACCGAATTCTGCTCTCCAAGCAATCGGGCTGCGTTCAGGTTCAACTGGTCGTAGAACTCTGGAAAGCGGAATGCCTCAACAACAGCTGCTGCACACTGCTCAAAATAACGGGGGGACTGCCAATATCCCTCAAAATAAAGGCTTCCTAAGGCATCCAATGCACTCGAATCATACCGGAATGCCTTCGGCTCGATATATTCGCTCCGTCGCACGGGCAACACTCGCCGGAGTGCACGTGAAACCGTATAATGAGGAATATAGTACGAGAGACGTGCGATCTGCCCTCTTCTGGCCGGAGAGAGCTTTACATCAAAGACACGTTTCAGTTCAAAGCCCGTATGAAGTCGGTAACCATTGAAATGCGAGGTATCAATCAACACTTCCTCTTCCGGATTTTTGGCTTTAAGGGACATAGCGAACGCATATTGAAACATCTGATTCCCGATGCCCCCAATAATATTGACAATTTTCATAAATCTATCCATTAATGCAACACCCGGGATCGGACCCGGATACGGCCATTCATGGCCAGCGAAAACAAAAACAACGTCGGCAGATAAGTAAACCAAAGCGACTGAGCCATAATGCATGACTGCGTCCGCACCCAAATCAGCACATAATAGGCTGTCAGCGCATAGAAAAAACGGTTGTAAAGCGGGTTGTTACTCCGGGAAAAGAAAAGTATCAGCCGTAGAAGCAGGTTCCAGATCAAGCCGTTGTAAAGGAATCCCAGCATCCCCATAAAACAATACCCCTCCGTAAAGAGATAAGATGCCCAACCGACCCCCCGTTCCTGACTTTCCCCGGTAGCCATACCGACAAGAATCTCCGTCAAGTAGGGTTGCTGTAATCCAATCAAAAAATTCGCACTATTCGATTTGATGACCTCCATCGGATGAACAAAGTTTTTATCCATCGCCACAAATAACGTGTGAGAAGGAGCATAATAATCTTGCCTTAATACTTTTTCAGCCAATGGTCGATTTTCACGCACCGATTCGTGCTCCAACAGATCTGAGAGCGAAATATCGTTCGTAAAGTTACGTAACTCGAGCAAAGCGAATAAGGCATTGAACAAAACGATACTTGCTATACCGATGATCAGTAGTTTCGAACGGTGTTTTCTCAAGGAGACAATCAGCGGCGAGAGTTCATAGAAGCCGACCGCCACGAACAACGCGAGAATGTTCGTCCGGTTACCGGCAGCCAATGCAACCCGGAGGAACAGGGAGACATAAAGGATAAGCAACAACAGTTTGAACTTACTGAACGACTGCCTGAGCAGCACATACACGATGAAAATCGAAATCGTAAAATATCTGAAAACAATCACGAAATAGGTGCTACCCATCGGGGTTCCGCTTCCCCATCCGAACATATTCCGGTTGCGGTAAAAGAAGATCGCACAAAATGCAAACATCACCATTGACAGGAGATAGAACAGGGCCGATTTTGGGTATACAGAATGCGACACCCAATATGTAGGGGGGCGTCTGGCAAGATTGAAATTGATCAGCCGGTAAAAGACGAAAGCCGATACGAACGAAAGAAATATAAACGTCCAATAGGAATAAAACGCCTCCTCGCCATAATAGGCTAACCGCTTGGAGAGTTCCGGGTAGTATACATAACCGATCTGCGCAAAAACCGTATATAGATAGAATCCCAGAAAAAAATAAGCAGGGATATCCTCTCCATGCCTTACCATGAAGCGAATGCAATAGAACACGAAAAGCGACAACACAAATATCAGTAGGGCCGGCAGCATTTTATCAATCTTTTAATAAATAGCATACACGTTTGAACAGTGTCCGGGCAACCTCCCGAAGAACTCCGAACCAGGAATTGCAGACCGGAATACCGTCCTTAATTCGGGTAGCCCGAATCGCTTGTCGGCGGAAATAATCGCACCCTTCGATATGCTCCCAGAGAATTTTGATCCGACCTGTATTCAAGTATTTGTATATCAAAGCTGAATAAACCGATTGGTCATGGCGATTTTCAATAAACCGGGGCAATTGTATGCCGCGTTCGTCGTCGGAAACATCCATCACAAAATACGGGTACTTCAGAATGGACTCCCGCCATTCACCAACAAAATCCATTGTGAATTGCGTTTTCCGGATTAGGATAACTCCGGCACAGCACTGGCGCCGGGAAAGCCATGCCCCGTCGCCGAAATGGTCGACGATCTCCCGCCGGGTCCAACGGTCATTGCGCTGATTAATCCGCAAGGCACAAATATCGTACCGAGAGAGGATGTCGAACCACACCCTCCAATCCCGCGAAGATTGTAACGAGCACCCTGCATCGCAATAGACCAGAAAGTCCCCCTCATCCATCGCCTGCAAGGCATCAAAAATTATATCAGGTTTCCATATCCACAAGCCCCCGCCCCGCTTTTCACGCATGGCAGGACAATTCAGGATTGCCTCTGAAAGGTCTTCGGGAGCATAGGCCCTGCAATTATCGAAAAGCCTTAAACTTCGGGCTTCAGCCAAAATGCGCCGTTTGCTCGCAGCGAATTCGCCATCGCCATAGGTAATGAAGAATTTTTTCATTCGTTATCGATTTTACAACCCAAGACAAGCCTTCGAAGCCGATAACAGAGTATTCTGTTAACCCGGACGATCTCCTCGTTCCGTAACACCCTCACTAACAACGAATCGACTGCCGCCATATAGACCGTACCACATACCACGATCCGACCGACGGTCCAAAAATTCCCGGGCAGAAGCCAGTCGACAACAACTGCCACCACACAACTGGCCATACAGACCACTGTATATTTGAAGATGTCCAGGTAGAACGAACAATTGAAACAAGCATATCGTATCCGCAGAAATACCAACGAGACGAGTGCGAAAAATAACAAACAGAAAAATTCGACCATTCCTACCTCCACAAAGGAGATGTGATCGGACAGTAATAACCGGATGCACACGAACAGAACAGTAGCCCCCACACCGATCACTGCCAGATGCACATACAGTTTTGCCGAATAAAAAACGTTCCTCACCAGATTCATGACAGCAATACACAATCCACCCAAAAAGTACCAAGGCATCACCCTCGCCAAATTTCCGATATCAATCGCCCCGAATTTTCCCCGCTGTAACAGTATTTGAAGCACTGGTTGCATATAGACGATCGTAAAGATGCTGATCACCAAAATAAAGAGTACAGCCATCCGAACGGCCCGCTCAAAGGCATTCAATGCGACACGAATCCGATGAGGATCTTCTCTACTCAGCTCTTTCGCCAAATCGGGAAAAGAAACCGTTGCCAGTCCCATGCTTGCCGCCACGGAAAGAAAACCACTGAAGCTATGAGCATAACCCAGATACGACACTGCCCCCGGTTCCAAAATGCCGCCCCACTGGTAGGCGATAAATCCGAACGCCGTGAACGGAAGCAGCGAAGCAGTGATCAGCAGTATTCGTCCGGACAATTGCGAGATGTGCGCATAATCGCGGCACACAGCATACAAAGAAGAATCGACTCTCTGACGGGCAGCGATGCGATAGATGATGAACTGCACGATTGTAGCGGCGGTCATGCCCAATGCTACTGAAAGTACTCCGATATGGGGACCAATCATCAGTACCGAGACAATAATGCCTATATAAACCAGCAATGGAATCACTGAGATCAAGACAAAGCGCTTGAAATAATTGTGAACACAAGCCCAAAAACCATTGACAAGCGAGAAACAAGTCGATGTCCAGAACAACAGACATAATCCGACCGCCAACGGATAGGTCTCGCCGTTGAGTGCCCCGGGATAGATCCGATCAAGATTATAGTAAGTCAGGTACCCTCCGACCAACGAAAAGAGTAAGCTGAAGAACACCACACGTTTTCTGACAACCGCAATGTAATCAAGCAATCGCTCCTGTCTCATCTCTGCAAAGATCGGGATAAAGACCGAAGCAAAGATTACGGGGGCTATACCTGTTATGATCGTCGGAATCGAGTGCAAGGCAAAAAAGAGGTCGATCTGAGGCCCTGCACCGAAATACTTGGCATACAACACTTGGCACAAAAAGCCTAAAATGCCGCTTAGGATGAAAAACAGGGTGATATAGAGAGACTTTTTCAACATGGTAGCTATACTTCGATTTCCCGATTATCATGTGCTTCGAATACAGAGTTCTTCGACCACAGGTACTTTTCAGCATCCAACCATGACAACAAGCGGTAAAGCATACAGAAGTGTGAAAATGTTCGATTTTACTCGTTGGTTGAATTTAAAATCCGTTGGTCCATAGAAGATAGCGATCCCGGTCAATTTGCATATTCGAATGAAGAAGAAAAGGAATACACGTATCGTTCCTAATATTCGTTGGAAATGACGGTTCCCGGATCAGGTATCGGTAATCGTAAAGAATTACAGAAACTCTTTCACCACATGTTTATGCCGTGTACAATATTCCGAAGCGGAGAACTCCGCGGCCAGCAGTTTCTTGTAGTCGAGCCTGTCGCAAACCGGAATATGCTGCCGGAGGTAAGACCGCAAGTCGCTGTCCGGAATGCTGACCATCACCACTGGAAAGGGATAGTCCTTATGTCTGAAAAGTGCCGTTTCACATTTCGTGAATATCCGGCTTAACTGAAAAGCTGACTCTTCGAAAGCATGCCAATATTCTCCTAACAGTATATAGCCGGATGTGTTTTTTTGTTGCCATGTTCCTTGCGAAGTGTCTCAACCATACGGGTTTAGATCAGACGTTTCAGCGACATCCAAGGAGGCTCGACATTCGGTTTGCCGTTCATAGTTTTCTAATTCAATTATATCTGCTTTTGTATCTGCTGTGCTTGACGGATGAACTACAATCAGGAAATAACTTCAATCAAGTCGGGATGTACCTCCGCAGCTACGGCCATGACACCTTCCAGCAGGACGACGACCCGGCGGTTTCTCTTGCCCTGCACCTGCATGAATATGCCCGTTACTCCATTGAGCTTACCTCCGTGGATACGCACCCGTCTCCCTTTTTGAAGGTCGAGCTCATCCGGATTGTAATAGGTGATATTTTCTTCGTATTGGGAGGAAACCTTGATGAAACTCTCCATCTGGTCATCCGGAACAACGAGATATTCCAAACCTGTACTGTTCTCCCACATCACGAATTGCAGGAAATTGTAGCGTTTCTTGAAATCTGTGATCTGTGTGCGGCTGGCATGTACGAATACGAGATTCGGAATGACCGGAACAAGGCGCTTCGATTTTACTCCGTGATAAACCCTTACGGCATAACATTTCGGAATAAAATATTCCAATCCGTCTCTGCCTTTGAGTTTCTCCTCCGCTCTCTTTTCGCTTTTGTACGCCCGCATGACGAACCAGCGGGCGACCATGACTTCTTCCGTATTGGGCGAGGCGATATCCATACATTTATTATACTCGTTTTTTCAAGCAGGGCACATACCCCTAGTTCATACCAATATGTGTATTGGTATGTATTACAGCTATTTATGTTTATCTCAGCCAGAATATCAATCATTTATTCCACAAATCCGTAAAAAGATGTTTCTGTCTGTTTTACGCTCTTTCTCTCCGTAAGAGAAATATTGATGAGCACAAAGTTATGTAATTTAATGGAAATAACGGCCTAAAACAGATAAAATTTTCATCTGACGGACTTGCCAAAATACTCTTATCTGAAAAATGTTGTGCAAACGAATGCCTTTCAGAGTATAGTGTCCGATTGTTGTCCAGGTAGTTATAACCAGTCGAACCAATTTTATTTTCTCTTACGGAGAGAAATAACTTGTTATACAACTTTTTAATCTGTTCATTCTTTACGTTATTCAGCCGGAATCGTCTTCGAGCTCGTTCGTCAAGCCGTTCTTGCTACTCGCAGAAACATACGATTTTCTTTGGCATACCCCGTCAGTTGATACCTCTCTTTCTAAGAGAAATAGCAAAATGATAAGTGTTTATTATAAGCGTCTTATACTTAAAATGGCTAGAATTGGTTCAACAAATCCCCGTGGTTGTTCGACATTTCCTTATTGAACGAACGGGGTAATTTTATTTTTCATTGGATTCCGTTGCCGTATTTCATATTTTTTATAACTTTGCAGCAGTGTAATATTTCTCTTAGAAAGAGAAGTCGCATCTATCTGTCAGTCCGTTAAATGCAATTTCAGAGACTTAACCGTTGTCTATTTCATCAATTATCGCTACCGAACCACCTATTCCTTCCGGAGAGAGAGATTTTCCAGTGGATTGATCCGCCGGAAAAAATATTTCTTTCAAGAATAAATCTTGAAAGAGATTTCCGAATGAAAGGCGATTGAATAAAAATCTTTGTACGGCTACAATGCTTTTAGAATTTGGTTATTCGCCTTGTCTACGGAGGTGGTGTCCAAAGAGGCGAGATAAATCCGCGTGGCCTTCTCCGAATCGTGCCCCATTGCTTCGCTGATAGTCGCAAGCGGGATGTTTTCTGCTCCTGGCGATGGAAGCCCACCCATGGTGGGCGACATAGCTGGTCAGGGGAATGCTAAGTTCCAATTTCTCACCTAGTTTCTTCAACTTGTCGTTAACCAGATGCCCGCATTCTTGTACTGTCGGCGAGCGTCGGCATTCATGTCCCGAATTATCGGCAACAGATAAAGGGTGGCGTTTGTATCGATATTTATCGACGATCTCCTGCATGGGCTTTTCCCGTTTGACGAACAGCTGTTGTCCCGTTTTCTGCCTGCGATAAGAGAGTATGCCGTTTTGCGGGTCTTTCTTCTTCAGGTAAGCCATGTCGATGAACGACATTCCGTGGGTGTAGAATGAGAACATGAAAATGTTGCGGGCGAAATCCATCGCTGGAAATGGAGCCAAATCCAAATTCCGGATCTGGCGAATAACTTTCAAATATACAGCCTGTTTGGCCGTTTTGCCGATGCCCGTGTAGACGTACTTAAACGGATCGCGCTACATGGTCATCTCCTTTTCAACGGCCCTGTTATAAATAGCACGCAACCCCCGCATATAGTAGGAGGAGGTATTCGGGCATACGCCTCTTGATTTGAGATAAGTTTCGTATTCGATCATCAGGTCGGAGTCCACCTCACCCCAAGGCACCTCGATATCTCTGCGGAAACGCCGGAGACTGTTTATGACGGTCGTGTAGCGTTCACTCGTGCGGATTTTTCCGATCTGTCTCAACTGTTCGACAAGGCTCCGTGTGAAAGAGAGAAATCCTCCGGCATCCGAAGGCGTAAGATAGCGTGCTGCCACATCTCCGGCAGTATAGCTTTCGCCCGTATGCTTCAACCGGGAGATAATACGCTCCAGGTGGGCTTTGTCATCCGCTATCCGGCTCTTCAATGCGACAAGGTAAGCGTGTCGGGGGCTGTCGCAGTTAGACAGGAGCGATCTTGCACGCAGAGCGTCCCATTCCGACGGAAACAGTTTGTGATTACTGTTAATTTGCCGGGCTACACGATTATGAAACAGTCGGCATTCCCGATCCGCAACGGACGAGGCCCGGAATTTTACTTTTACGGTTGCCATACGTTTGTTGTTGTTAAAATTGCCGGACCAAGGTAACGAGCAAGTGTACAATTCTATATTTGAATTCGATAACGCTGCCCGCTGGACGACGATCCCGATCTTGTATTTGCAACCATTCTTTAGCTTGTTTTGCAAGGTTCAGAATCTTGATTTTTGAAGAAGGGACTTATATACTTAAATAAACAAACGGGAGATATGGTCGAAAATTTGGATTTGGTATAATTATTTACTATATTTGCATATATACGGTTTTGATGCACTATGATATGCAAATTTAACTCCTTGACCGATCTATTTAAGAGGTTTCCCGACGAACAGTCTTGTATTCGCTATTTGGAGTGGATCGTCTGGAAAGGACATCCGGTTTCACCTTTCGACCCGACCTCGAAGGTATATAAATGTAAGAACAACCAGTACAAGTGCAAAAATACAGGTAAGCTGTTCAACGTGAGATATGGAACCTTATTCCATAGATCGTCGGTTCCCTTGCTGAAATGGTATGTGGCTATTTGGATGTTTATGACGTCCGGCAAAGGACTTTCATCCGTCCGACTATCGAAAGATATTGAAGTCACGCAAAAAACGGCATGGCTCATGCTTCACCGCATACGTGAATGTTTTAGTAACGAGAACGATTCTAAACTTGACGGGGTGGTTGAAATCGACGAAACGTTCGTCGGAGGGAAAAACAAGAATCGCCACGCAAATAAGAAAGTAAAATTTGCTCGCGGGTGTTCCTATAAAGACAAAACTCCTGTCTTTGGGATGAAACAACGGAAAGGTAAGATTGTTGCCAAAGTTGTGGAGAATACCCGACAGAGAACTTTATATAAAGAGATCAGAAAAACAATCAAAGTCGGCAGTACGATATATAGCGATGAATGGAAATACGGCAATCTGAATAGATACTACAAACATGCGTTTATAGACCATAGTCGAAAGCAGTATGCCGTAGGAGAGGTAACAACGAATTCGATCGAAAGTTTTTGGGCGGTATTAAAGCGTAGTATTGTAGGCATTTATCATTCGGTTTCCAGAAAATACTTACAAAAATACATTTGGGAGTTTGTATTTCGCCACAATACCTGTAAATTTGAACCGCAAAAGGTATTCGACCGAATATTAGCGAACTCTTATTACACGAACCTGAAAGCCTTGACGTATGCCGTTTAGAAGAAATCGACTGTATTTTATGCGAATACTAAACAATGTCGGTATCAATCAGAGAAGGGCCGATAGCTACTTCGACATTTATTTAATGTGCGATGCTGTCGAAAAGGACTTGCCCGATTATTTGGATTTACGGAAGACGGAGCGGTTTTTACGGGCTCTATCGGAAGAACTCGGTGTCGACCAGTCGGAGTTAGTCCAACCCGAAAATGAAAAAGGCGAAAGGTGGGTGCATCCCTATGTAGCTATTAACTTTGCGCAATGGGCCGGTGGTGAATTAGCGGTACAGACTATTAAATGGGTTCTTCAATGGTTTCGAGACAAAGTTTATGAAACGACAGAAAAAGAAGAATCATTCGAGGATGTTGACCCGAAGTTTACCGCATGGATACAAAAGGCGGCTAAATTCGATTCGCGAAAATTAAAAAAGACATCTGAGTAAGATGTCTTTTTCGTTGGTCTACAAAAGCATTTTCTTCTTTTGCTCGAATTCTTCATCGGTTATCATCCCTTTCACTTTTAGGTCATAGAGCTTTTTGACTTCCTCTACATAGGTCGTATTATCGGACTTTACCGTAACCTCCGTTGTCGGATTGACTACGATCGTCGGAGGAGCTATCGCATACGCATTATATCTTCGGTCGAATTCCTCGTCGGACATACATAACAGAACGATGAACTCGATGAAAGCGATAATCGCTGGAATAAAAAACGACATCTATATACTTTAATGTACCAACCTAAGCATACGATGATCTATATGCAAAAGTAAGAATTTTAAGTATTTATACAATAAAAGCGACCCAAATCATTAGGTCGCTTCTTATATATTCCACCATTAAAACTGGCTATTTTGCTGGCACAGCAATTATTCCACTTGGAACAGTTGTTATAATGCCTCCATTTTCATCTTTAACTATTTCTGTGGGTGTCCATGTTTCACCATCTATTGATGTTGTTATCGTATTAACATATTTGGAATAACTATCATTCCAAGAACGGCCGACAGCAATAAACATTTCACCATTATATATGACATCCATCCAATTACCATTAACATCTGTGGTGAATTTTGTCCAAGTTTGTCCATCATTGGATGTAAAAATATGCCCGTTAGAACTACTACATACGAATTTACCATTGCCAAACGCCATTCCATATCCTATAAGCATACTCGACGGTACTGCATATTTTGACCAAGTTGTACCATCAGTAGACACTCCAATATATGTACTACCATTGCCCATTGTAACAAACCTGCCATTGCCATACGCAATTGACAACAAACCGTGACTTGAATCAAACCATTTCGGCGTTGTCCAACTTGTCCCATTGGCGGAGGTTGATATACGGCCACTACTACCAACCACTACGAATTTACTATTACCGTATGCAATATCAGCCCAATTATATGTAGCAGAGGAATCTACTTTATAAGTTGTCCAATTTGTACCATCAGTGGATACTGCGATATAACTATATTGGCCACAGACAACAAATTTTCCATTCGCATATATAATTCCATTCCATGTATAAGAAGAACCTGCTATTTGTTTCGGCGTTGTCCAATTCACGCCATCGGTTGACGTTGTTACATATCCATTCGCACCAACAGCTACGTATTTTCCATTACCATATGCAATGGCATTCCAACCATTTGTACCAACTACTGCCATAATGTTTTCTTCGATTTTAATTGTTCTTAAATCTTCGGTCAACGGCGGAGTAGTCGGTTCTTCCGGCTTTTCAATAGGTGGTTCTACCGGCTCATCAACCCCCCCCGTCATTTTTCTCGCAGGATGCACACATCCAAGCACATACCGCAATGCAAATCATCTTTTTAATCATAAACTCTGCTTTTTAAAGTTTGTATAAATCGACATTAAAAGTAGTCATTTCAGATGATATTGCAAAATCGGAATTTCTGCAATTATTTCGATTGCACGGTAGTTTTTACAATCGTACCGCTTGCTCCGACAATAATTACATCCACAGCCTTTTTGGTCTTGGCTGCATTCTGTGCCCAATACCAACGTGTCGTTACATTCATATCTTCTATGTTTTTGTTTGGTATATGTATATGCACATTGACAATTACAATATCAACATCCGGTATCTTAATCGTTTTTTGGCAATGGACAGGAATTGGCTGAATCTTTCTCCATCCGTCAAATTCCTCGTATTATATCGGTATGCAAATTCATCGCAGTACAATTCCAAATGTTTCCGAGTAACCAAATGATAAACTCCTATTATGCCACGTTTCAGTTGGCTCCAAAAACCTTCAATCGAATTTGTATGATAACCGCCTTTGACATATTCTCCTCTATGGTGGTCTACTACTTTATGCACATAATTTTCCGACAAACCCTTGTAGCCATACCAGCCGTCGGTAACAACAGTAGTTCCTTTCGGCACAAGTGAATTTATCACACCATGCAATATCCATTTGCTGGCTTTCGGAATAGGCTCTACATAGACTTTTCCATCGGATAACAGACCCATTACAGGTGCTTTCAATTTAAGACTACGGCCTCTTGTATTCTTCAACCGTTTGCCTGCATTCCGATTCTTGTTCTTGCCTCCGATATACGTTTCATCGACCTGCGTAATATCGCCAAAGTCAATATCCGCATTATATCTGATGCTATAACGTATCCGACTCAACATAAACCAAGCAGTTTTCTGCGTAACTGCAATATCTTTATGCAATTGGGTACTGCTTATGCCTTTCTTATGAGCCAAGAATACGTATATCGCTATAAACCATTTCTGCAAAGGAATATGCGAACCCTCGAACATGGTTCCTACCGTTACGGTAAATCGTTCCCGGCAATCCTTGCATTTGTATAGCCCTCGGAATACACCGCCATTGGTCAGTTTGTAATGTTCTTCCGACTTACTGCCACAATGAGGACAAACCGGAACACCATGCCACCTGATATTTTCCAAGAAAAGCCTACAATCCTCCTCGGATTGCAAGTTTCTCAATAAATCTATCAGCGACCTTATCATTGTGGCATTTGGTAAATCGAATCCAATTCCGGTTTGGATTAAATGAATCCCAATGAATTTGGATTATATATGATTATATTACCACACGAAGCCCGATTTTGCACTATTTTCGGAAAAATTTTCAAAGAAAATGAAAAAAGCCAACCATTGTGGCTGACTTTGAATGACTTGTATTTTGCCTTGAATATGGATTTTCAAAGAAAAAACCTATATTTGCATATAAGACATCCTATTTTCAGTTTGGTACATTGAAGTATATAGATGTCTTTCCTTTGGGAGTATTCCCATTCAAGCGCAAGCAGTAATTACAAGTCGGGACAGGACGAAAATTCACCAATACGTTCAGCTTACTATTGATGAGTTCTGCTAATTTGAGAAACAGACGTTCATCTATGGGCAAATAGTCATATACAATACTTAGGTCAGTGATTGTGGACATATATTTAATTTGAATTATGAGCGAAATAACACATCCGACAACCATTACGCCGTCGGAGAATATTGAGATTAGAACAGGGTCACCTCAAATCTCGGTACCAGACCCTCCAAAAGAAAGCCAGAGCTAAGTGAATATTTCACTGGCATATTATTCTCACTACCACAACTAATAGAGCGATGGATGAAATAGCCAAGCGATACGAGTGGGCCTTCATCGAATGGGGACGTGTATGTGCTTGATACTTGCAACGGTAGTGTTATAAAAGAAATCCGCGGCCAGCGAGTGATGCTGGACTTCGATCTGGCAGAACTCTACCAAGTCCCGACAAAAGCACTGAAATAAGCCTTGTAATTAAAATACCCGAAATGCTTACAACCTCGCAAACCGAATATTTGTTATCCTTATCCAAGTATGTTGTCGACAAGGACGGCAATAAAATAGACGGCATAACAATAGACATAGATGCCGTCTACGATCATCGCATTTTGTTGCAGGCCATCGATGCGGATACGGAATATGACTTCCTGCTAAGGGTCTGGAGGAGCAAGAAATATACCCTGAGTCTTACTCTGCACGTTCAAGATAATGAATCCAAGGATTGCATTACGAGAATAGACTACGGTGCTCCGCATACCAATCCAAATAAGATTCTGGATGTGTTGCCTAAAAAATTCCATCCGTTTGCCGGATGTATCATACAAGAGCCGCACATACACTATAACATAGACGGCTACAAAATTGCATCATGGGCCTTACCGCTGTCTGAAGCTAAATTTTCACCCGATAAATTAGAAAATTCAGGATTTAGGATTAACTTTACAGAGGCAATATGTAACTTTGCGCAGTTGATTAACATTAAAACCCCGATAACGGTCAATGTCCCCACTAAGCTTTTTACATGAGTTGGCTGGATGATAAACTGAACGAATATTTCGCGTGGATGCGGGATAACACAATCGCTAAGGAAGACCCCTTAACGGGCTGGTCTGTTATATCCACGCCTTTCACCGGCTTGTTCAATGACAATATTCAAATATACGCAAAAAGAGAAAACGGGGAAATTGTCTTGTCGGACGATGGCGAGACATTGGAAAATCTGTCTCTGGCAGGTCTTGATATTTCCAGATCACAACAGCGGAAACAGTATTTTGATTTGATCCTGCATAATTACGGCGTCATCCTTAATGGCGTAGAGTTGACGATTAAAGCCAGGGAAAATGATTTCCCACGGCAAAAGCACAATCTGATTTCCGCCATCGCGGAAATTGGGGATATGTCGGTCATGGCCAAGCACACAGTAGCGTCGATGTTCAAAGAGGACGTACAGAACTACCTGGATGAACAAAATATAATTTATACCCCCCAATTCATAGCCAAAGGTTCTACAGGGCTTGAGTTCATGTTCGATTTCCAGATTGCAGGCAAAGAGAAAGAAATAGTTATAAAGCCGTTCAATATGCTGACCCAAGGTATGGTGGAGAGGTTCTTGTTTGGATGGGATGACATTAGGGCGGTAAGGGAAAGACAAAGCCAAAAAAAGCTGGAAGGAATAGCGATAATAAATGACACATCGACAGACCCAAAACCGGAGCTGATTGGCGCACTCGAGTCCAAAAGAGCAAATGTTATTTTGTGGAGCCAGAGACACACCTCGCTGTCCCAGCAAAAACTAAAGGCAAGTTAAGTAATTAACTGCAATATTTTTTGTCGATTATTTCCGCTTCTCCTCTCTTTGCCTTACCTCCGACCAGTCGAACAGACTGATTACGGCAGCATTCGCATTCCATATCACCGACCAGTCGCGATCGATATATCGATCTGTGATCTTCATGCTGTCGACATGATTCAAAGCCTCATGCACGGTGTATTTGTCTATTCCGAGTGCCGCCGATCGGGCGATTGTCGCCCAGCTGTGCCGCGCGGCATAGAATGTGATATGATCCGGCAGTGCAGAGTGTGCGATACCGGTTGTGTCGGTTCTCAGCGCAGCGTCGATTCGTTTCAGACCTTCGTTGAGAGCATTGTTGAACGTATCCCCGCTTGCATATTGCAGATGGAATCGGAATAGTCTGGTACCGGTTGGGTCTTTGTATTTCTCGACCAGCGGTGCAATCTGCGGTTCTATCCGGATGTGCATTTCCGCCTTATCCGATCTGCGACTCGCTGTCTTCTGCCGGTTGTAGATGATTACTTCGTCTTTGAGGGATTGTGCAGGGCATGACAGTAGATCGGCGGCGTTCATCCCTGCAAGGCCGAACGACAGGAGGAAGCAGTCGCGGGCAGTATTCCGCCGCGAATCCGCGATCGGTTCATCAGGCAGATCGATGATTCGCTGCAAGCAGTCGGCCGTTATCGCCCGTTTCCGTGGCATATCTTCCGTCGGTATGCTGTATTTCGCAAAGGGGGATCGGGGAATGCGAATAAGGCCCATTTCCTCGTCATTGAACTCTTCTTTGGCTTTGTTGTGGGTGGCTCTGATTATCCCCATATATAGCGATACCGCGCGTTCGCCTTTGGTGGCGCTGCTCGTCCCCGTTTTACGATTCCTTCCGCGTTGCGACGGTTCGTTGCGCAGGAACTTCTCGAAGTCGGAAAGCATCCGCACCGTAATTCCTGAAATATCGAGTGGTGTCCCGTCCGTATATCGTGCCAATGCGTTGGCCGTAGCCGCGTAATTCTTTCCTGTGCCAGCGTGCAACTGCGCACCGACCTTTCGCATATATTCAATGAAGTCGAGCGAGAAAGCCTGTTTCCGGAGTTCCTCCCGCTTGATATGCTCGACAATCTGTTTTGCGGTCAGGGAATCGGCTACTGCCCCAAGAGCCCCGACGATCGAGCGCCAGCGCATTATTATTTGAGTGGTGGCATCGATGACGCTTTGATCCTTTATTTTCAAACTCCGCGTCAGTTGATGCGAAGCGACGTATATGTTCGTCGACAATTTTAATGTTTGTCTGCGGTGCGTCAACCGTATTTTCACATTGTACGTCCCGTCTTGTCGTTTGTTGTCCGCATAGACAACAGCCTTGAATGTGGTAGCCATATTTTTTGACAACTATTTGACAACATCTGCGAGCAAATATACACAAAAAGTGTGTAAAAGTACACGCGGGCAGTGTCGGAAACTGGCTGTGTGAGGCAACAAAAAACCTGCTTCCGTGTTGTTAGAAGCAGGTTTTCAACTGTTTGCGATGTTGAGCGGGAAACGGGATTCGAACCCGCGACCCTCAGCTTGGGAAGCTGATGCTCTACCCCTGAGCTACTCCCGCATTGCATGTCGCTTTTCGATGGAAAAACTCCGAAAGCAGGACAAAAGTAATAAAAAAACGGCGAATCTCCAACTGGTTTCGCATTTTTATGGGGCGTCGCCCGAAAAAAAAAATCGGAATCGATCGTATGGTGTTATCTTGTTGTACCGTTCCTGCGGGTAGAATCCGTCTCTCGACACATAATTTTTGTACGATGTCGCGGTCTGTCGGGACGGGGCGTGAGAAGACCGGCTGTTGCGACGGGACGGTCCGATGCCATAAAATTTTTGCCGGACGGCTATTCCTGTTCTGGGAGCGGTCGCGCCGCCGGATCGTGTGCGGCAGGCTTCGCCGGTAAACCGAACGGGGACGAACCGCAACGATCCGTCCCCGTATTTCGGTAAGGGAGGCTTTATTCCACCAGTTTTTTCAGCGAAGAGAGGTTCTGTGCGCTGTCGGGACGTTTCCCTTCGGGAGTGTAAAGCGCATCCAGCCGGTCGCGGAAGTGCTCCTCTACCCTGCTGCGAACGACCTTCATCGTGCTGTTGACCAGTCCGTTCTGCTCGGTAAACGCTTCGTCGACGATGGCGACGGCCGACGGCAGCCAGCGGTCGGGGAATTCGCCGGCATGGACTCCGCCCGCACGGAAAGCGTCGATCTCGCCTGCGACCTCCCGCGCCAATGCGGCGAGATCGTTCCCGCAGGTTTGATAACGCCGCCGCAGTTCGTCGCGGTTGGGAACGACGATGGCGACCGTGTAGGGATTCTGGTTGTTGTGGACGATGATCTGGTCGATCAGCTGCGATGCGTCGGCGATCGCCTCCTCCATGCCTTCGGGGCTGTATTTTTCGCCGTCGGAGGCGATCAGCAGGCTTTTGAAACGTCCCAGCACATAGAGGAATCCGTCGTCGGTCAGGTAGCCCATGTCGCCCGTATGGAGCCAGCCGTCGCGCACGGTGTCGGCCGTCGCTTCGGGGTTTTTCCAGTAACCGGCCATGACATTCTCGCCGCGGACGACGATTTGGCCTCTCTGACCGAGAGGAACTTCGCGACCCTCTTCGTCGAGGATGCGGCAGTCGAGCGGCTGTACCAGCGTGCCCGACGAGCCGAAGCGGCATTTGCGGGGCCGGGGCGAGTTGGTCGAGATGACGGGTGTCGCTTCCGAGAGACCGTAGCCCTGGAACATCGGCATCCCGACGGCGTAGAAGAAACGTTGCAGTTCCGCATCGAGCAGCGCTCCCCCGCCGACGAAGAAACGCAGTTCTCCGCCGAAGGCTTTGCGCACCTTGCGGAAGAGCGTGACGTCGAACAGTGCTACGACAGGTCGCAGGACGCATCGCCAGCCGCGTCCGCGGCGGTAACCGTCGCCGTTGTAGGCGTATGCCGTCTTCAACGCCAGCCGGAACAGCCCTTCGGTCATGCGGCCTTTGGCGCGGATCGACGATTCGATGCTTTTGCGGAAATTCTCGGCCAGCGCCGGAACCGACAGCAGGAAGTGCGGCCGGACTTCGCGGATGTTGACCGGTATGTTTTTGAGCGTCTCCATCGGCGTGCGGCCGATCTGCACGGTGGCCACCGTGGCGCCGCAGGCGATCATGATGTAGAATCCCACGACATGGGCGAAACAATGGTCGAGCGGCAGAATGATGAGCGTGCGGTAGTACGGCGGGATGTCGATGCGCGTGAGCGACTGCTCGACGTTGGCCGTATAGTTGCGGTGCGTGAGGATCACGCCTTTGGGATCGGCCGTCGTGCCGGAGGTGTAGGTGATCGTGGCGTAATCGTCGTTGCGGATCGCCTGCCCGATTTTCAGGAACTCCTCGCGGTGTTTTGCGAGGTAGTCGCGGCCGAGTTTTCGGAGCGTTCCGTAGGCCGTCTCCCCCGCTTCCAGCGCAATGTGGCCGAATACGACGACGAGCTCGATCTGCGGCAGTTCGGCGCGGATGCGGCGGATCTTGGGCAGCTGGTGTTTGGAGACGAAGAGCGCTTTGACTTCGGCGTGCCGCAGCCGGAAGAGCAGGTCGTTCGACTCTTCGAGCTTGACCGAGAGGGGGACGCTGACGGCTCCGGCGTAGAAAAGGCCCAGTTCGGAGATGATCCATGCGTTGCTGCCCTCGGCCAGGATGGCTACCTTGTCGCCCGGGCGGATGCCCGAGGCGGCCAGTCCCGCACCCACTTCGAGTGCCAGTTCGCGGGTTTCGGCATAGGTCGTCGGCTCGAACCTGTGGTGGCGTTTTTCGAGCAGAAATGTTTTCCCGCCGTATTTCCCGACGGAATCCTCGAAGAGATCGATGATGGTCTTTTTCATAGCGAAGGCGTGTTATGGTATCGCGCCGGCCGCGGCGGCCGGAGACGCCGGTTAGTCCATTTTCAGCACGGCGAGGAAGGCCGACTGCGGCACCTGCACCTGTCCGATCTGCCGCATCCGCTTCTTGCCCGCCTTCTGTTTTTCGAGCAGCTTGCGTTTGCGCGAGATGTCGCCGCCGTAGCACTTGGCCGTCACGTCCTTGCGCACGGCCTTCACCGTTTCGCGGGCGATGATCTTGGCGCCGATAGCTGCCTGAATGGCGATGTCGAACTGCTGGCGCGGGATCAGCTCCTTGAGCTTTTCGCACATCTTGCGGCCGAAGTCGTAGGCGTGGTCGGCGTAGATGAGCGACGAGAGCGCGTCGACCGGCTCGCCGTTGAGCAGGATGTCCAGCTTGGCCAGCTTCGAGAGTTGATAGCCCGTGCGGTGGTAGTCGAACGAGGCGTAGCCCTTCGAAATCGATTTGAGCTTGTCGTAGAAGTCGAAGACGATCTCCGACAGCGGCATGTCGAAATTGATCTCCACGCGGTCGGTGGTGATGAAGGTCTGGTTTTTCAGTACGCCGCGCTTGTCGATGCAGAGCTTGATGACATTACCCAGAAAGTCGGCTTTGGTGATGATCTGCGCCAGGATATAGGGTTCCTCGATCTTGGCCACTTTCGTGATTTCGGGCAGTCCCGAGGGGTTGTGTACCTCCAACTCCTCGCCCGAGGTGGTGGTGATGCGGTACGAGACGTTGGGCACGGTGGTGATGACGTCCATGTCGAACTCGCGGTAGAGACGCTCCTGGATGATCTCCATGTGCAGCAGTCCGAGGAATCCGCAGCGGAAGCCGAAGCCGAGCGCCAGCGAGCTCTCCGGTTCGAAGGTCAGCGAGGCGTCGTTGAGTTGCAGCTTTTCGAGCGAGGCGCGCAAATCCTCGTATTGGTCGGCCACGACGGGATAGACGCCTGCGAAGACCATGGGCTTGACGTCCTCGAAGCCGGCGATCGCCTCGCGGCTGGGGCGCGCCACCGACGTGATGGTATCGCCGACCTTCACCTCGGCCGAGTTCTTGATGCCCGAACAGATGTAGCCCACGTCGCCCGAGCGGATCTCGTCGCGCGGCGACATTTTGAGTTTGAGCACCCCCACCTCGTCGGCGTCGTATTCGGCGCCGGTGTTGATGAATTTGACGTGCTCGCCCTTGCGGATCGAGCCGTTGAAGACACGGAAATAGGCGATGATACCCCGGAAGGGGTTGAATACCGAGTCGAAAATGAGCGCCTGCAACGGGGCGTTGTCGTCGCCCTTCGGTGCGGGGATGCGGGCGATGATGGCTTCGAGTATCTCCTCGACGCCCTGCCCCGTTTTGCCCGAAGCGAGCAGAATGTCTTCGCGCTTGCAGCCGATCAGGTCGATCACCTGGTCGGTCACCTCGTCGATCATCGCCGAGTCGACGTCGATCTTGTTGAGTACGGGGATGATTTCCAGATCGTGCCCGACGGCCAGATAGAGGTTCGAAATCGTCTGTGCCTGGATGCCCTGCGTGGCGTCGACCACCAGCAGCGCCCCTTCGCACGAGGCGATCGCGCGCGACACCTCGTAGGAGAAGTCGACGTGTCCCGGCGTGTCGATCAGGTTGAGCACGTACCGCTCGCCGTCGCGCGCGGCGTATTCCATCTGGATGGCGTGGCTCTTGATGGTGATGCCCTTCTCGCGTTCGAGGTCCATGTCGTCGAGTACCTGCGATTGCATCTCGCGCTGGTTCAGGGTGTTGGTTTTTTCCAACAGCCGGTCGGCCAGCGTGCTTTTGCCGTGGTCGATGTGGGCGATGATGCAAAAATTGCGTATGTTCTTCATGTAAATCCGCTTGTTTTGTCTCTCCCGCTTCGGGGCGTGCGGGCCGGATCGCGGAACCGCGTATATCGGTTCGGTCGGGGCCGTCGCTGCGGGCGGTTTATCCACGACAAAGATACGATACGGATTTAAAATCGCCAAATGCCGGCGGTCTTTTCCGGCCTTCCGCGCGATTTTCTTCCGTCGAACGGTCGTCCGAATCGCTATTTTGCATACCTTTGCCGGAGTTAACCCTTACGGAAATGCCTCGATTTGCCGACTATATGCGTCTGGTGAAGTTCCAGCACACGATTTTCGCCATGCCCTTCGCGCTCATGGCCTTTGCCTATGCCATGTGGAAATATGCGCTGGCGGAGGTCTGTCCGGTACCGCTGTGGTGGTGCGTGCCGCTGGTGCAGGTGGTGCTGTGCATGGTCTTCGCACGCAATACGGCCATGGGATTCAACCGCTGGGCCGACCGGCGCATCGATGCCGCGAATCCCCGCACGGCCGGTCGGGAGATTCCCGCCGGCGTGATCTCGCCCCGCCGGGCGCTGACGTTCGTCGCGGTCAACGCTCTGCTCTTCGTGGCGTGCGCTGCGACGATCAACCGCCTGACGGCGCTGCTGTCGCCCGTGGCGCTGGCCGTCATCATGGGTTACAGCTATTGCAAACGCTTCACCTGGGCGGCGCATCTGGTGCTGGGGCTGTCGCTCTCGATCGCGCCCGTCGGTGCCTACATCGCCCTGACGGGGCGTTTCGACTGGGAGCCGTGCGTGCTGGCGCTGCTCGTGCTGACGTGGTGCGGGGGATTCGACATCATCTATGCCTTGCAGGACGCCGACTACGACCGCGCGCACGGCCTGCACTCCATTCCCCAGCGGTTTTCGCTGCGCACGGCGCTCGCGATTAGCGTGGCGCTCCATGCGGTCAGCGTGGGCGCGCTCCTGTGGTTCGGCAGCTATTGTCCGCAGGGGGCGCTGCTGTGGACGGGCGAGGCGTTGTTCGTGGCCATTCTCGCGGCGGAACATCTGCTGGTGACCCCCTCGCGCCAGCGCAACATCGGCATCGCCTTCGGCACGCTCAACGGGTTGGCGAGTCTCACGCTGGCGCTCTTCGTGATCGCCCAATTGATTGCAGGTTAGTTAATTTAAATAGATTCGGATTATGTTAAGCAGACGTATCGCTTCCCGCTTGCGGGACATGGAGACCCCCTTCTACCTTTACGACACGGAGTTGTTGCGCCAGACGCTCGAAAGCGTGGTCAACGAGTCGAAACGGTACAACTATAAGGTGCACTACGCGATCAAGGCCAATTACGACGACCGTCTGCTTGCGATCATCCGCGAATACGGGCTGGGCGTCGACTGCGCGTCGGGCAACGAGGTGCAGAAGGCGATCGAGGCGGGTTTCGACCCGAAGAGCATCGTCTATGCCGGCGTGGGCAAGCGCGACAAGGAGCTGCGCTACGCCATCGAGCAGGAGATCATGGCGATCAACTGCGAGTCGATCGAGGAGCTGCTCGTGCTCGACGCGATGGCCGCCGAGGCGGGACGTACGGTGGAGGTCGCCCTGCGCGTCAATCCCGACATCGATCCCAAGACCAACCACTGCATCGATACGGGTCAGGCCGACAGCAAGTTCGGCATCTCCTACGAAGAGATTCTGGACAACGCCGAGCGGATCCGTTCGCTGAAACACCTGCGCATCGTGGGCGTTCACCTGCACATCGGTTCGCAGATCCGCGAACTGCACGTCTTCGAGAACATGTGCCAGAAGGTCAACGTCATCGTCGAGAACCTCGAACGGCTGGGCTTTTCGTTCCGTTTCGTCGACGTGGGCGGCGGTCTGGGCATCAACTACGACATGCCCGAAAACGAGCCGATCCCCAACTTCGCGTCGTTGTTCGCCATCGTCCACAACCATCTGCGGGTCGGCGACCGCGAGGTGCATTTCGAATTCGGCCGGTCGATCGTCGGCGAGTGCGGCGAACTCATCACGCGCGTGCTGTTCAACAAGACGACCGCCACGGGGCGCAAGCTGCTGATCGTCGACGCCTCGATGACCGAGTTGATCCGCCCCGCGCTCTACGGCTCCTACCACAACATCGAAAACATCACGGCCGAAACCGACCGCACGGACAAGTACACGGTCGTCGGCACGGCCTGCGAGTCGACCGACCGGTTCGACGAGAACGTGAGCCTGCGCCGTTCGGTGCGCGGCGACCTGCTGACGATCAAGTCGGCCGGTGCCTACGGCATGTCGATGGCGTCGCGCTACAACCTCCACGACCTGCCCGGCGCCGTCTACGGCGAAGACCTGATGTAGCCGCCCCATGTGGTTGCTGCTGGCTTTTACCTCGGCGCTGCTGCTGGGATTGTACGACGTGGCGAAGAAGCAGGCTTTGCGCGACAATGCCGTGCTGCCGGTGCTGCTGCTCAATACCCTCTTTTCGTCGCTGTTGTTCCTGCCGACGATCCTCTCGACGGCCGGCGGCTGGGGATGGTTCGACGCGACGCCCCTGCGCTGTCCTGCGGGCGATCTGCACGCTCACCTGCTCGTCGTGTTGAAATCGTGCATCGTACTCTCTTCGTGGGTATTCGGCTATTTCGGCATCAAACATCTGCCGCTGACGATCGTCGGGCCGATCAACGCCACACGGCCGGTGATGACGCTCGTGGGGGCCATGCTGATCTTCGGCGAGCGGCTCAACGGGTATCAGTGGGTCGGCGTGGTGCTGGCCATAGGATCGCTCTTTCTGCTGAGCCGGTCGAGCCGCAGGGAAGGGGTCGATTTCCGTCACGACGTCTGGATCTACTGCATCGCCGCGGCCGCCGTGCTGGGGGCTGCGAGCGGGTTGTACGACAAGTTCATCACGCGCCGGCTCGACCCTGTCTTCGTGCAGAGCTGGTATACCTTCTATCAGTTCTGGATGATGTCCGCGGCCGTGCTGCTGATCTGGTGGCCGCGCCGGAGGCGTACGACGCCCTTCCATTGGAGCTGGGCCATTCCCTTCATTTCGCTTTTTCTGTCGGCGGCCGATCTCTGCTATCTCTATGCGTTGAGCGACTCCGAAGCGATGATTTCGGTCGTCTCGATGATCCGCCGCGGCTCGGTCGTCGTCTCGTTCGGATTCGGCGCGCTGCTCTTCCGCGAACGCAACCTGCGCGCCAAGGCGATCGATCTGGCGTTGATCCTCGTCGGTATGGTCTTCCTCTGGATCGGTTCGCGGTAGAACGGCGGAGCCGCCGGGCCTCTCAGTGCGTCCGCGAGGCGGGCGCGTCGGGATGCGTGGCGTAGGAACGCAGCACCAGTGCCACGCCCGTGAAGATCACGAGGGCGAAGATCACCGTGTCGAGGTGCAGCTTGTCCAGCCCCATTGCCACCGACATGGCGATGGCCAGCACGGGTTGCAGGTAGGTGTAGATGCTCGAAACGGTCGGCTGCACCGTTTTGAGCGCATAGTTGAGCATCAGGTTGGGCAGATAGGTCGGGACGATCAGCACGAACAGGGTCGGGAAGAGCGCATGTTGCGCGATTGCGGCGTAGTCGGTGTGGATGATCGCCCGCAGTCCGAACGGCAGCGCGACGATCGCGGCGGTGCAATAGAGCCAGCGCAGGACGGTCGTGATTCGGTATTTGGCGATCAGCCGTTTGAACCAGACCATGTAGAGCGACGTAACGCAGGCGCAGAGCAGAATCAGGATGTTGCCCCACAGGTGCGAATGGGTGTGGGCGGCCGAGATGCCCGTCAGTACGACGGCGACGGCTCCCGCCATGCCGAGCGCGAGACCGGCGACTTTGAGTTTCGTGAAGCGATCCATTCCCAACAACACCGAGACGACCAGCACGAGCAGCGGAACGATCGTGTCGATGATCGATCCGTCGATGGGCGACGTCATCGAGAGTCCGTACATGATGAAGACCTTGCGCAGCACGCCGATGAGCAGTGCGGCCCCGATCAGTCTGCGGATGTCGGTGCGTGCCACCTTTTCGGATTTCTCCCAGGCGAGCGGAATGAGCGACAGCAGCGCCGTTGCGATCAGCGAGCCCGATACCATGGCCATCGGGTGGACGTACTCGGGCAGTACGATGTTGTAGAAGGGATAGTCCATCGCCCAAAGGATGTTGCACACCAACAGGGCGATGTGGGGCTTGAATTTGCTCATCCGGCTTGTCGTTTTCCTCCTCCGGAAACAAAAACTATGCCTGCGGAATACCTGCCCGTTCGAACACGAAAGCCGGAATCTCGATTCCGGCTTTCGTGTTTCAGGAGCGGATCATCACTTGAACTCCTGCGGCGAGCAGCGCCCCGAGCAGCGGCCCGACCGAGGCGATCCACGCATAGCGCCAGTCGCTGCCGCCCTTGTGGCGGATCGGGACCAGCGCGTGGACGATGCGCGGCGAAAGATCGCGGGCGGGGTTGAGCGAATAGCCCGTCGTGCCGCCCAATGCGCCGCCGATGACCAGGATGACCAGCGCTACGGGAAGCGCACCGACCGATCCCAGCCCGATAGGGACGTTGCCTTCGGTCGACGCAAGGTGTCCTTCCGTGATATAGAAAATAGTGAAAATCAATACGAATGTGGCGATTATCTCGCTCAATAGATTCGATGCCGGGTTGCGGACGGCGGGGGCGGTGCAGAAAACGCCGCGAATGGTGTCGGGGTTCTCTTCCAGATCGAAATGGGGACGGTAGAAGAGCCATGTGGCCAGCGCGCCCGCCGCACCGCCCAGCATCTGGGCGAGCACGTAGCCCGGCACGTCGCTCCACGGGAACTGCCCCGTCGCGGCGAAGGCCAGCGTGACCGAAGGATTGAGGTGTGCGCCGCTGTACGGACCGGCGATCACCACTCCGGTGAAGACGGCCATCGCCCAGGTGACGATGACGACGATCCACCCCGCGCCGTTGCCTTTGGTGCGGGCCAGTGAAACGTTTGCGCAGACGCCGGTGCCCAGAAGCAGCATCACGGCGGTTCCGATGAATTCGGCCAGAACAGGTGTCATGACGAGTCGTTTTTACGGTTGTCGTTACTCTTCGACCCAATGCCGGCTGCGGCGCACGGCCTCGTGCCAGCGTTTGCGGCGTTGTTCCATGAGTGCCGGAGCGGCTTCGGGTGAGAAGGTGCGGTCGGGTTTGAGCAGGGCGCAAATTTCGTCGGTCGAATGCCAGAATCCCACCGCGAGACCGGCGAACATGGCTACCCCCAGCGCCGTGGATTCCATGACCGAGGGGCGGATGATGCGCACGCCCGTGAGATCGGCCTGGAACTGCATCAGCAGGCTGTTGGCCACGGCACCGCCGTCGACGCGCATCTCGGTTGAGGTGTGTCCCGTATCGGCCGCCATGGCGCGTACCACGTCGTCGACCTCGAAGGCGATTGCTTCGAGCGCCGCCCGGGTGATGTGCGCGGAAGTCGTGCCGCGCGTGATGCCGACGATCGTGCCGCGGGCATAGGGGTCCCAGTAGGGAGCGCCCAGTCCCGTCAGTGCCGGTACCAGATAGACGCCGCCCGTATCTTCGACCGATGCGGCCAGCGGTTCCGAATCGGCCGACGAGGAGAAGAGTTTCAACCCGTCGCGCAGCCATTGGATGACCGAACCGCCTACGAAGACGCTTCCTTCGAGCGCATAGGTCGTCTTGCCGCCGAGCTGCCACGCCACGGTGGCCAGCAGGTTGTTGGCCGAGGCGTGGGGCCGGTCGCCCGTATTGAGCATGATGAAGCATCCCGTGCCGTAGGTCGTCTTGGCCGAGAAGGGGGCGATGCACTGCTGCCCGAAAAGCGCGGCCTGCTGGTCGCCCGCCAGCGAGGCGATCGGGATCGGCACCGGTATCTGCGGGCAGTCGGTCGTGCCGTATACGGCGCTCGTGGGTACGACTTCGGGCAGCATCGAGCGCGGGATGTCGAACAGGTCGAGCAGTTCGTCGTCCCAGTCGAGGGTGTGGATGTCGAAGAGCATCGTGCGCGAGGCGTTCGAGACGTCGGTGATGTGGAGCCGCCCGCCCGAAAGCCGCCATGCGAGCCACGAATCGACCGTGCCGAAACAGAGTTCGTCCCGCTCGGCGCGCGCGCGTGCGCCGGGTACGTTGTCGAGAATCCAGCGGATTTTGGTCGCCGAGAAGTAGGCGTCGAGAATCAATCCCGTCTTTTCGCGGATGCGCTTCGTCAGACCGCGTTCGCGCAGCACGTCGCAGTAGTCGGCCGTGCGGCGATCCTGCCACACGATCGCGTTGTAGACGGGTTCCGACGTCTGGCGGTCCCATACGACGGTCGTCTCGCGCTGGTTGGTAATGCCCAGCGCTTCGATGTCGCTCCATTCGATATCGGCCTTGTTGACGACGTTCTCCATGACGAAGGACTGCGTTGACCAGATTTCGAGCGGGTTGTGTTCGACCCATCCCGGTTGCGGGAACTGTTGGTTGAAGGGGCGCTGCGACATCGAGACGATCTCGCAGCGGGAGTTGAACAGGACGGCGCGCGAGGAGGTCGTCCCCTGGTCGAGCGCCAGAATGTACTTGGGTTTCATCGGACGTTTATTGTTTTTTCGGTTCGAAAAATACCGGTTCGAAGAACTCGGGGCGGTGGAAATCGGGCGCAGGCGTTCCGACCGGCCGCCATGAGAGGTAATGCGGGCACGAGAGGTCGTCGCCGCATTTGTAGAGGTTCATCGCACCCCGTACGCCGTCCCACCTTGCGAGCCGGTCGCGGAACAGTGCGGCGGCGGGGATTGCGAGCGTCAGCGTCCAGCGGTTGTCGCCTTCGGTTTCCGGCAGCGGAGCGTGCGGATAGGTCGCGCGTCGCCGCACGGTGCGCAGCACTTCGGCGGGGGCATGTTCCGCCTGCGTGCGGTCGCGTCGGTGCCCGACGAGCAGCGTGCCGATGCAGTTGCATTCGAAGTTGTAGTAGGAGTCGCTCCCTTCGGGGCGGAAAAAAAACTCCGCGCAGGAGTCGGTCCATACGGGGCCGTTGTCGTCGAGCGTGCGGGCCGCCGTACAGCGTTCCGCGACGTCGAACCGCAGCAGCAGATCGGCGCCCGTGTGGAAGATGCGGAACCCGACTTGCGGGGCATAGGGGAAATCGGCCGGCCAGTTGTTGCAGGCGACCGTTTCGCGCACGGTGCGTGCGAAGGCCTCTTCGAGCGATGCGGGACATGCGACGTTGCAGTCGATGCGGGGGATGCGATACATGATTTTCGTTTTTGTTGGTTGAAGATAAGAAAAAAATCGGAAACTTGAAACTGCGGTAGAGAATGAATTGCTTGCAGTCGATTTTTCTGGCCGTACCGAGCGTTTTCGCCGATTTTTTTCGTATTTTTGTCCGTTATATTTCATCGGAAAGAAAATTCGAAACGATATGAATATCTCTTACAACTGGCTGAAAAAGTACATCGCCGCCGACCTGTCGGCCGAGGCGATGGCGACTATCCTCACGGACATCGGTCTGGAGGTGGAGTCGTTCGAGAAGATCGAGACCGTGCGCGGCGGCCTGCAAGGCGTCGTCGTGGGCGAAGTGCTCACCTGCGAGAAGCATCCCGATTCGGATCATCTGCACGTAACGACGGTCGACGTGGGCGCTCCGGAGCCCTTGCGGATCGTCTGCGGCGCACCCAACTGCCGCAAGGGACTCAAAGTGCTCTGCGCCACGGTGGGTGCCGTGCTCTACCCCGAAGGAGGCGACGAGGCGTTCAAGATCAAGCGCAGCAAGATCCGCGGCGTGGAGTCGCTCGGAATGCTCTGCGCCGAGGACGAGCTGGGGATCGGCGCGTCGCACGACGGTATCATGGAGCTGCCCGCCGATGCACCGGTCGGGATGCCGGCCAAGGAGTATCTGCATATCGAGGACGACTACCTGATCGGCGTCGGTCTGACGCCCAACCGCGTCGATGCAGCTTCGCATATCGGCGTGGCGCGCGACCTGGCGGCCTATCTGCGCGCTAAGGGCGATGCGGAGGCACGGGTGCTGTGGCCCGACGTGTCGGCGTTCGCGGTCGACGATCATGCGTTGGAGATCGGCGTCACGGTCGAAAATGCCGAGGCCGCACCCCGTTACACGGGAGTGACGATCACCGGCTGCAAGATCGGCCCTTCGCCCGACTGGATGCAGAACGCGCTGCGTGCGGCGGGCATTCATCCCAAAAACAATCTGGTGGACATCACCAACTACGTTCTCTTCGAGCTCGGCCAGCCGCTGCACGCCTTCGACGCCCGTAAGATCGAGGGCCGGAGGATCGTCGTGAAGACCTGCGCCGAAGGAACGCCGTTCGTGACGCTCGACGGCGTGGAGCGCAAACTGAGCGACCGCGACCTGATGATCTGTTCGGCCGAACGTCCGATGTGCATCGGCGGCGTCTTCGGCGGTCTGGAATCGGGTGTCGGCGACGATACGACCGACATCTTCCTCGAAAGCGCCTATTTCAATCCCGTGTGGGTGCGCAAGACCGCCAAGCGGCACGGACTGAATACCGATTCGTCGTGGAGATTCGAACGCGGCGTCGACCCGCGTTTGCAGGTCTATGCCCTCAAACGCGCGGCGTTGCTCTTCAAGGAGCTGGCCGGCGGCCGGATTTCGAGCGACATCGTCGAGGTGAGTGCCGGCGAACCCGCCGATTTCGTCTTCGACTTCTCGCCCGCGCGGTCGAATGCCCTGATCGGAAAGGAGCTCTCCGAACAGACCTACCGCACGATCCTCGATGCGCTCGACGTGAAGATCCTCGACGAGCGCGACGGTGTGTGGCGTGTGGCGGTGCCGCCCTACCGCGTGGACGTGCAGCGCGAAGCCGATCTGGTGGAGGAGGTGCTGCGTATCTACGGATACAATAACGTCGAAATCCCGGTACAGGTGCGCTCGACGCTCTCCTATGCTGCGAAGCCCGACCGCAACCGGCTGATGAATCTTGCGGCCGACTACCTGACGGCGGGCGGTTTCACCGAGATCATGTCCAATTCGCTCACCAAAGAGTCCTATTACGAAGGGCTGACCTCCTACCCCGCCGCCCGTTGCGTGCGGATTCTCAATCCGTTGAGCGCCGACCTGAACGTGATGCGGCAGACGTTGCTGTTCAATACGATGGAGGCCGTGCAGCTCAACGCCAACCGGCGCAACGGCAACCTCAGACTCTACGAATTCGGCAATTGCTATTTCTACGACGAGGCGGCACGCGATGCGGAAAAGCCGCTTTCGGCCTACTCCGAACAGTACCGGCTGGCGATCGCCGTGACGGGTGCCGCCGTGCCGCAGTCGTGGAACGCCAAACCGCAGGCGTCGTCGTTCTTCACGTTGCGCGCCGTGGCGGAGAAGTTGCTGCGCCGCTTCGGGCTGGATATTTACGCCCTGAAATGCGAGCCGCTGCAAAGCGACCTCTTCGGCGACGGCATTTCGCTGTCGGCGGGCAACGGCAGGGAGCTGTTGCAAATGGGTGTCGTGGCGCCGCGGATCCGCCGTGCGTTCGACCTCAAACAGGAGGTCTACTATTTGGAGATGAATTTCGATGCGCTCGTGAAATCCACGCGCAAGCACCGCATCGCTTTCGAGGAGTTGTCGAAATTCCCGGAGGTGAAGCGCGACCTGGCGCTGCTGGTCGACCGGCAGGTGACCTTCGCGCAGTTGCGCGCCATTGCACTGGCCACGGAGCGCAAGTTGCTGAAAAGCGTCTCGCTGTTCGATGTCTACGAAGGCGACAAGTTGCCCGAAGGCAAGAAATCCTATGCGTTGAGTTTCGTGTTGGAGGACAAGAGCCAAACGTTGACCGACAAGGCCATCGAGCGGGTGATGAACAACTTGCAGGCGCAGTTCGAACGGCAGGCCGGTGCCGTCGTGCGGTAGTGCCGGTCGGAGCGAAAAATCGGTGCGGGAAGAAGAATTCCCGCACCGATTTTTCGTATCGGAGCATCCGTTCGGGAGAACGGAAATGGGTCGCTTTTACCGCTCCTCCTGCTTGGCTTTCTGCCAGAGCGCTTCCTGCTCGTCGGGCGTCAGATCGGAGAGCATACGCCCCTGTCCGGCGGCGGCTTCCTCCATCGCGGTGAAGCGGCGGATGAACTTGCGGTTGGTGCGTTCGAGTGCGGCTTCGGGATCGACTCCGTAGAGCCGACAGGCGTTGACCAGCGCGAAGAAGAGGTCGCCGAACTCCCCTTCCATCGCTTCGTGATCGCCGCGGCGCATTTCGGTCTCGACTTCCGCCGTCTCTTCGCGGACTTTCGCCCAGACGTCTTCGCGTCGCTCCCAGTCGAATCCCGCACCGGCGGCCTTTTCGCCGATGCGCAGCGCCTTGACCATCGCCGGCAGACTGACGGGAACTCCGCCCAGCGTACCGCTGCGACGGTTTTTCTTGCGCAGTTTGAGCGCCTCCCAGTTGCGTTTCACGTCGTCGGGCGTGTCGGCGTGGATGTCGCCGTAGACGTGCGGATGACGGTAGATCAGCTTGTCGCACAGGCCGTCGACCACATCCGCATAGTCGAACGCTCCGGCTTCGGCGCCCAGTTTCGAGTAGAAGACGATATGCAGCATCAGGTCGCCCAGCTCCTCGCGGATGCCCTCCATGTTGCGGTCGAGAATGGCGTCGGCCAGTTCATAGGTCTCCTCGATCGTGTTGCCGCGCAGCGTCTCGAAGGTCTGCTTGCGGTCCCACGGGCACTTTTCGCGCAATTCGTCCATGATCTTCAACAGTCGCAGCGTTGCCGCGGCACGTTTGTCCTGTTCCATTGGCAATAATCGTTTTCGAATGCAAAGGTAGGGTTTTTCACCGGAAAACAGGACAGTCAAGGGTTTTTTATCGATTCGGCGTTCCTGTACGCTTTGGGAGACATGCGTTTCGCCTTTTTGAACATGCGGTTGAAATGCGGAACGTCGTTGAACCCGACCAGGTAGCAGATCTCCGACACTTGCTTCTGCGAATGTTTCAGCAGTTCGCAAGCCGTGTTCAAACGGTATTGCGTGACGAACTGCGAAAAGGTCATTCCCTTGCACCGTTTGAAATACGAACAGAACGCCGAACGGTTCATTCCCACTTCCGCAGCGATCTCCTTCAAGGAGATGGCGTGGACATAGTGCGCCATGACGTATGCCGCGATCTGCTGCATCCGCCTCACGTCCCGCTCGATGCGCATCGGCCGACCGGCGAACGTGTGATCCGGCGACGTGAAAACGGTCGGCAGCAGGCGGAGCATCGCGCTCAGGCGCTCCAATTCATCCATGCCGGTCATCTCGGATAGCAGTTTGCGGATGATGCAGGAGCTTTCCGGCCCGAATTTCAACGCATCGGTCGGGAAAGGGATGCCGGCCAACCGGTTCCGTACTTCGGGAAACGTTTCCATACACCGCTTCACCAGCGAGTGGTCGAACGCAGCCATCAGATAGCGGATACGCCCGTCGGTATCCGCCGACTCGGGCGCATACTCCCACCGGTGAAGCATGGACGGAGGTATCAACGCTATGTCGCCGGCCGTAAAGGGCTGGCATGTGTCGCCCGCCGTCCGGCTGCCGTATCCGTGAACGACGTAATACAACTCCCATGCATCGTGTCGGTGCAATTTTGCTTCGGTACGGGTTTCGACTCGCTGGTCTATGAAGAAGAACGAGTGGTTTTCCGCTTCGGGTAATTCGTAGGGAATGGCCGTGTCTTCCATGAAAACTCTGATTTGCCTGATTGCAAATATATGACAAATATATGAAACGAATGCACAAATCGACAACAATAGACGGGCGTAACTTTGTATCCGTAAACAAAAGTCGGAACTTAAAAATATTTGTTGTCATGGAATTTTATGAGGTATTGGAGAGAAGAAGAACCATTCGTGACTTTTCCGATAAAATCGTCACGGACGAAGTGCTGGAAAAAATTCTGTCGGCGGCTTTCAAGGCTCCGACCAACGACCATTTGCGGCAGTTCGAGTTCATTGTCGTGCGCGGGAGGGAGAACATCGCACGGCTCGTAGCGCCGGTAACGGAAAATACCCGAAATATCCAGCAAGCAGGGTTGGAGGCGGCCGAAGCGATGGATGAGGACGAACGCGCCATGTTCGTCGATGCTTTGCCCAAACAGCGGCGGATGCTCATCGAGAGCGACTGCCTCGTACTGCCGTTTTTCCGGCAGAAGGATTGCCCGCTGTGCAGGCCGACGGATCAAAGTTCGCTCAACTATTTCGCCTCGGCGTGGGCGGTGGTCGAAAATATCCTGCTGGCGGCGACGGCTGAGGGGCTGTCGTGCGCGTTCCGGATTCCCATCGGCAACGAGCCGGAGCACGTGAAACGGCTCGTAGGCGCTCCCGAGGAATACGAGTTCACCTGTTTCCTCGCTGTCGGTTATGCCGCTGAAAATGCACACGTGTGCAGGCAGAAAGAGATCAGGACGGCAGATAGGATTCACCGGAACGCCTGGTAATCCCCCTGACCGGATGCCGCGGCCGCCCTTCCCGCTGTGGCCGGCCCGTCTGTCGGAATACCGGGTGAAAGCGTGGGGCGATTTTGCATTTTTTCCCGGGAAAAGGTTATCTTTGTCAACCGAAAGATGCGAACGATGCCTTACGACAACTCCGCCGTCCGGCGACAGGACCGGCTGCTCGACGAAGCGCGTGCCCGCGAACTGCTCGCGGGCAGCCGGTTCGGTGTCCTGTCGCTCGTCGATGGCGATGGCGCTTACGGAATCCCCGTCAACTACGTGTGGGACGGCGACGACTCGCTCTACGTCCATTGTGCGCCCGACGGGCGCAAGCTCCGCTGCATCGACCGCCGTGACAGGGTGTCGTTCTGCGTCGTGGGGGCTACGGAGGTGTGTCCGGCGCAGTTCACGACGGCTTACGAGAGCATCGTGCTCGACTGCCGCGCCCGCCGCGGCCTGCCGCCCGGGGAGCGCATGAGGGCGCTGGAACTGCTGTTGGAGAAGTACTCCCCTGCCCATAAGACGACGGGGCTGCGGTATGCCGAAGCGTCGTTCGCACGTACCGAGATCGTCCGGCTCGACGTCGTGGCGTGGAGCGGAAAAACGAAACGAGTTCACTAATCCTTGACAGAATGAAATTACGACCACTCTTTATCCTGCTTGCGGCGTTGACGCTGAGCGCGACCGTCCGTTCGGCGCCCGGGACGTTGATTCCGCGGCCGCAGGAGGCGACCCGTCTCGACGGGCAATTCGTGTTTACGACGGGTATTCCCGTCGTCTATGCTTCGGGTCTGGAACCGCTGGCGGAGTACATCGCCGACTACATTCCCTTGCAGCGGCTCGACGACCGCACCTGGACGGCGGGGGCTGCGCTGCGGCTCTCGCTCGACGGGACGATGGACGACGAATCCTATCGGCTGACCGTGACGCCCCAAGGGGTGCAGGTCGTCGGGGCCGACTACGGAGGCGTTTTCAACGGCCTCCAAACCCTGCTGCAACTCTTGCCGCCGGAGGTTTATACGGGGCAGGCCACCCTGCCGCTGGCCGTCGACGCCTGTCGCATCGAGGATGCGCCGCGCTTCCATTACCGCGGCATGATGCTCGACGTGGTTCGCACGTGGATGGACGCCGATCGCGTGAAGCGCCATATCGACCTGCTCTCTCACTTGAAAATCAACAAGCTGCATTTGCTCTTGTCGAACGACGAGGGGTGGCGGTTGGAGATCAAGTCGCATCCCGAACTCACCGAGATCGGGGCCTGGCGCGGCGGCGATTCGCCCGTGATGCCCGTCTACGGCAAATGGGACGAGAAATACGGCGGGTTCTATACGCAGGACGAGATGCGCGACCTGATCCGTTATGCCGCCGTGCGCAACGTGGAGATCATCCCCGAGCTCGACCTGCCGGGGCACAGCCGCAACTTCGCGCGCGTGCATCCCGAGATTCTCTGCGACTATACCCCCGACCTGCGTCCGACGGCCGGTTACGACTACCGCTCGGTGTGGTGCGCTTCGCGCGAGGAGAACTACCGGCTGCTGGCCGATATTCTGGGCGAGCTGGCGGCGCTCTTCCCGTCGGAGTACCTCCATATCGGCGGCGACGAGGTCGACATGAGCCAATGGGAGAAGTGTCCGAACTGTCGGGTACTCATGGCGCGCGTGGGAATGGCCGACGGACATGCGCTGGAACAGTACTTTCTGGGAAGGCTGACCCGTATTCTCGAAGCCAACGGCAAGCGTCCCGCCGTGTGGAACGAGGCGATCGAGGGCGGGGAGCTGGCCCGCAGCACCCGTGTCCACGGCTGGGAGAGCGTCAAGGCTTGCCTCGATGCCACGGCGGCGGGCTACCGTACGGTGGTGATGCCCGGCCAGTATTTCTATTTCGACATGCGCCAGTCGCCCCATGAGGACGGGCACGACTGGGCGGCGATTTTCGACGTGCGCAAGACCTATTCGTTCGATTTCGCCCGCTGCGGATTCACGCCGGCGCAGGAGGCCAACGTGCTGGGGGTCGAAGGGGCCTTTTTCAGCGAACTGTACGTTTCGCACAATCCCGAAACACCCGATTATCTCGACTACATGACCTTTCCGCGCGCCTGCGCGTTGGCCGAACTGGGTTGGAGCGAAGGGGTGCGCGAGTGGACGGAGTTTTACCGCCGTCTGCGGTCGCACTACGATCGCATGGGGGCGCAGGGCATTCGCTTCCGCCTGATGCCGCCCCGTGTGAGCTACAAGGACGGCGTGTTGACCGCTGCTGTCGACGACGATTCGCAACTGACCTTCACCGTCGATGGCGCGCAGCCGCAGCCTTACACCGGTCCGATTCGGACGGAGCGTCCCGAACTTTACCTTTTCCGCAGCAGCTACCGCAGCGGCCGCAGTCCGGAGGTGGGCGCACCGGCCTATTACCGCACGCTGAAACCTGCCGTGAAGATCACCACGTCGATGGGCGAGAGCAAGCAGTTCCCCTACGCACGTGCCGAGGAGTACCGCGGTATCGCTCGCACGGCGCGCACTTGCCGGAAGGGCGACTGGATCCGTTACGATTTCGCCGAGCCGCTCGCGTGCCGCGAACTGGCGGTGCGTACGGGCAACCTGCAACTGCCCCGTTTCATCTTCACGACGGGATACGTCGAATCGAGTGCCGACGGCGAGACGTTCGAGCGCGTCGGCGAGTTGGAGAAAGGCGGGCTGACGATCCGCCGGCCGTCGAAGCCGATCCGTGCGATCCGCGTCGTCTCGACCTGCGAAGGCAACGGCTGCCCCTTCGTGACGGTGCAGTCGCCCGTCGTCAAGTGAACGAAGAGGCGCGTCGTCGTTTCGGCGGGAATCCTGCAACGGATTCCCGCCGCTTTTTTGCGGCCGGCCGCCCGCGCCGGAGCGATCGGCGGCCGGTTCGCCCCGCCTCGGAGGCGGTTGATCCCGCAGTTTTGCCGTTTGGGCCGCCCCGCGGTCCGTATCGTGCGGCTTCGTCCTATCTTTGCTATCGGAATGTTCCGCAGGCCGGATTCGGTTCCGGTCGGAGCGATGTATAATTTTAACTATTTACGACGATGAAAAAGATGATGACGGCCGTCATGGCCCTTTTGCTGATGGCGGGGACGAGTGCGTTCGCGCAGGAAAACAAGTCGGTGGCACCTCCCCGGGAGCGTCCGACGACCGAACAGCTGGCGCGCAAGGCGACCGACCGGATGACCGCACAGTTGAAACTGACCGAAAAGCAGGCCGAACAGGCCTATGAGGCTACGCTCGAACGACTGCAAGCGGATGAAGCGCTGCGTGAGCAGGCGCGTGCAGCCAAAATGAAGGAGGCCGAGGCGATGAAATCGATCCTTTCCACCGAGCAGTTCATGCGCTGGGCGCAGTCGCAGACGCCGCACGACCGTCGGCACGGCCCGCAGGCCGGCAAAAAGGAGCGGCCCGACGGTTGCAAGGCCCCGAAGGCCCGCCGCGAGAAGCGATAACCGCCGTTCATAGAGAAACGCCGCGGGCTGCAATCCTTTGCAGCCCGCGGCGTCGTACATGCGGCGGATCGCGCTATTGCGCCCGCTGGGCGAGCCATCGGTCGTAGACGTCGAGCATCACGGTGGGATCTTCCGCCAATTCCTTGCGTTGCGCCTTCTCCTTGCGGAACTCCTTGAGGCTTTCGGCCAGTCCCGGGTAGTTCTTCTTCATCAGTGCCGGAACCAGCAGACCGAAGGGATAGACCACTTCGTCGCCGTCGAAGCGGATGCCGTAGATGGTCGTCAGGATGCGCTGCTGACCTCGGTGGCCGCCCGTGACCACCTCGTTCCACCAGTAGATCGTGGCGTTGTCGCCCCGCTTGCTCAGGCAGACCAGCTGGCGGGCAGAGTGATACCGGTTCGAGATGCTGGGGCGTGCCACGGGGCAGGCATCCCAGCGCTGTCCGTCGGGTTCGTTTTCCGTCGCTTCGAGAAAGACGAGGTGGTCGATCTCGTCGGCCGTGTATTTCGTCACCTCGTCGCTCTCGGGCGTGGGGACGATCTTGAGCGAGTAGTTGGCCTTCTTGAGGGCGTAGTACGACGTTTCGGCCGACCAGTTGCGATGGATGTAGCCATCGACGACCTCGCCCGAGCAGAGCGTGATGGCGATGTGGCGGAACTCCTGATCTTTGGGTTTCTTGGCAGCCGTGGCCGCTTGTGCGGCGAAGATCAGCGCTGCGAAGAGCGCCAGTGCGGGGAAAAGTCGTTTCATGAGCGTATGGGTTTGAGGGTTAATGTGTCGAGGGACGATAGTCGCGCAGCAGGACGACCGTCTTGCTGCGCAGGGCGTCGGATGCGCGGATGCGCTCGCAGAGCGCGGGGTCGTCGGCGATGTAGCGGCAGATGCGTTCGCGGAACGCATCCTGCGACCGCCGCCCCGCTTCGCCGAGAGCATAGAGCTCCGTGTCGCCGGTTTTGAGCAGGTAGATGCCCACCTCCGTCGAGGAGAGGCCCCACCATTGGGAGGCTTTGAGCGGGCTGATACCGCCGTTGGTGTGGATCGTATAGCCGCGGCGGGCGTAGATGTGGACGCCGATGTGCGGAGTCTCGAGATAGACCCAGCACCACCCTACCTCGGTCGAGGGTCGGAATTTGTGACGCCGTTCGGGCGAGCGGGGATGCCAGCAGACGACGGAGTCGATCTCGTCGAGCCGGTAGGTGATTTTCCGGCGTTTGCCGAAGGCGTCGCGCAGACCTTTGAGCGGCTTGCCGCCGCAGGGCAGTTCGATGCGGTCGGCATCGCGGTAGGTCTCGGTCGTGCCGTTTTTGAGGTAGACGGTGGCCTCCACCAGCGATATCGCAGCGGCCGGAGAAACCGCCAAGAGCAGGAGTAACAGACAGAGATGTTTCATCGGGAGCGAGGGTGATGTTTCCTCTGCAAAGATAAGCATTTACCCCCCCCCGCAAATTTTTCGGCGGAAAAAATCGCAAAAAAAGTCGTTCGCATCGCAGCGGATCGTCCGCCGTGGCGGACGACGGGGTGCAGTCATGCCGAAACGCCGCATCTCCGGTGCGGGGATGCGGCGTTTCGGCGGGTCGGGGCGCTACCCCAGATAGGATTTCAACAGTTTGCTGCGCGACGAGTGGCGCAGGCGGCGGATGGCCTTTTCCTTGATCTGGCGGACGCGTTCGCGCGTGAGGTCGAACTTCTCGCCGATCTCTTCGAGCGTCATTTCCGAACAGCCGATGCCAAAGAAATATTTGATGATGTCGCGTTCGCGCTCGGTGAGCGTCTCCAACGCCCGATCGACTTCGGTCGAGAGTGATTCGCTGATCAGTCCGCGGTCGGCGTTGGGTGAGTCGGGATTGACCAGCACGTCGAGCAGCGAGTTGTCCTCGCCGTCGGCGAACGGCGCGTCGACCGAAACGTGGCGGCCCGCCACACGCAGCGTGTCGGTCACCTTCTCGCGCGGCAGATCCAGTTCCGTGGCCAGTTCTTCGGGCGACGGCGTGCGTTCGTGCTCCTGCTCGAAGCGGGCGAACGCCTTGTTGATCTTGTTGAGCGATCCGACCTGATTGAGCGGCAGACGCACGATACGCGACTGTTCGGCCAACGCTTGAAGGATCGACTGGCGAATCCACCACACGGCGTAGGAGATGAATTTGAAACCGCGCGTCTCGTCGAACTTCTCGGCGGCCTTGATCAGGCCGAGGTTCCCTTCGTTGATCAGGTCGGGCAGGCTGAGTCCCTGGTTCTGGTACTGCTTGGCTACCGAGACCACGAAACGCAGGTTGGCCTTGGTCAGCTTTTCGAGCGCTTCCTGATCGCCTTTGCGGATTCGTTGGGCCAGTTCCACCTCTTCCTCCACCGTGATGAGCTCCTCCTTGCCGATCTCCTGTAAATATTTGTCGAGCGAGGCGCTCTCGCGGTTGGTGATGGATTTTGTAATTTTTAATTGACGCATACTCTAACTAAACCTAATAATACTAATTCGTTCTTCCGTTTCACACGACGCGGGGAGAAGCCTCGTACTCCTCCCCGGCAAATCGTCGTTATGGAAAACCCGTCGGGTTTCCGGGACCCTCTCTTCACTCACTCTCTCTCTTTTCCCGAAATCCCGACAGGCGTGTAACCGAATCTTCCTGCGAGGCGGTCGTTCGCGCACGGCGTGCGCGGACGGTTCGGCCTCTTCGGATTATTCGACCAGCATGTAGCTGGCCGCACGGCCGTTGGGATAGATACCGTCGATCGACGTTATCTTGTCGCTCATGCGCTCCATGTCGCTGAGCGAGTAGACGGGACGATCGTTGATGTGCGTGATGACGAAACCCTCTTTCACTCGCGCCCTGGCCAGAATTCCGTTCGATTTGATGCCTACAACCTGCACGCCGCCCTTGATCTCCAACTCCTGGCAGAGCTTCGTGCCGGCATCGCGGAACTTGCCGCCCAGAGCGGCGGTCACATCGACCGCTTCGCGGGTGATTAACTCCGTTTTACCAGCCTTATTACGCAGGGTCACATCAAAAAGTTTCACTGCCCCGTCTCTTTTTACCGTAATTTTTACCTTATCGTTGGGGCGGTGCTTCGCGATTTGCTCCTGTACGGCCGAGGCATTGTCGATTTTTACGCCGTCGATAGCTACGATCACGTCACCCTTGCGGATGCCTGCCGCCGAAGCCGCACCGTCCTCCGAGACGGTCGCAACGTAGACGCCGCCCAACTCCTTGATGCCGGTCTCTTTGCCCATCTGGTCGATAAAGTCTTGATCGATATAGCGATAGGAGATGCCCAGCAGAGCCCGCTGCACGACGCCGTACTCTTTCAGGTCGACGACGACCTTCTTGACGATCGATTCGGGAATGGCGAACGAATAGCCGATGTAGCTTCCCGTCTGCGATTTGATGAGCGTGTTGATGCCCACCAGCTCACCGCGCGTGTTGACCAGTGCGCCGCCCGAATTGCCCGGATTGACCGCCGCGTCGGTCTGGATGAACGACTCGATGCGGAACTGATCGGGAATCACGTCGAGCTGACGCGCCTTGGCGCTCACGATCCCTGCCGTGATGGTCGATTGCAGGTCGAACGGCGAGCCGATCGCCAGCACCCACTCGCCCAGCCGCAGCCCCTCGGAGTTGCCGAACGGGATGGTCGGGAGATCCTTGCCCTCGACCTTGATGAGCGCCACGTCCGTCGTGGGGTCGGTGCCGATCACCTTGGCGTCGAACTTGCGGCCGTCGTTGAGCTTCACGCGCAGCTTCGTGGCGTCTTCGATCACGTGGTTGTTCGTCACGATATATCCGTCGTCGGAGATGATGACGCCCGAACCGCCGGCACGGCGCTCCTGCGTCTGCGGCTGGCCGCCGCGGCGACCGTAGCCCTGCGGAATGCCGAAGAATTCGAAGAAGGGGTCGTAGGCGCCTCCGCCGTAACCCGACGAGACGTCGACCTGCTGGATCGCTTCGATGTTCACGACCGCTTTGACCGCATTCTCGGCCGCATAGGTCAGATCGGGATATTTATCGGCTTCGTAGGCCGTAAAGTGCGAACCGAGGGCGGGCGTACGTTCGACCTCGCGTTCGATATATTCGATTTTGTCGGTGTGCGAGCGGTCTACCGCCCACACCGTTACGCCGCTCGTGACGGCCGAAACTGCAATCGTTCCTAAAAATAAAAGAGTCTTTTTCATCGCTTCTGAAAATTACGTTAAACTTTTAGGCGAATTCTATCATGGGCAAATTCCTTCGTTTCCAAATTCTGACATACTAACGTGCCTTGCCGTGAAATATTTTATCGCCGGTTGAAAAAACGCGCATGGGATATGCAGGACCGGGGCCTCTGTCGGGAGGGTCGGGATTGTCCGCGTCCGTGCGGGATGTTCCGGAAAGGGCACCGCCCGGTGTGGCGATGCGGCCGACGCCGTGGTGCGGGAACGGTTTCCGGCGTCTGCTTTCGGGGGGGCGTCACTCCCCCGGTGCGTGCGTGTACCCCTCCTCGTCGTAGACGGGACGGTCGTCTTCGCCGATTTCGCCGATTCCGTCGGGGATGCGGTCGTCCGCAGCGATTTCGGAGTCCCACAGATTTTGGTCGACCAGCGTCTCGTCGCGTTCGTTGCCGGCATAGCCGTTGTTGTCCGTGGAGAAAACGGTACGGTCGGTCGGCAGCTTGATTTTTCTCATGTCGTTGCTTGTTTAAGGTTCGTCGTTTCGCCGCAAGAATGGTACCATGCACCCTGTTTTCATGCTACTCCGCAAGGTTTGTCGGAATCATTCGTACGAAATGGAAAACGGGACGACGGCTTTGCGGCCGTCGTCCCGTTTTTACGCCTTCTGCGACGCAGGGTCAAAGTCCGAACTCCTTGCGGATCAGTTCTACGGCGTCGAGTTTCTCCCAGCCGAAATACTCGATCTCCCGTTCGACTTCGTGTCCGTCGCGCCAAAGCTTTTCGGTGCGGGTATACGGACGATTGCCGAAGTGGCCGTAGGAGGCCGTCGCCTCGAAGATCGGGTTCGTCAGGCCGAACCGTTTGACGATCGCCGCCGGACGCAGGTCGAACAACCGCTCGATGCGGCGTGCGATCTCGCCGTCGGTCATGCCGTCGATCGCTGCGGGACGCTTCGACCGGTAGGTGTCGACATAGACCGACAACGGCCGGGCAATGCCGATCGCGTACGAAAGTTCGACGAGTACCTCGTCGGCTATGCCCGCAGCCACCATGTTTTTGGCGATGTGGCGGGCGGCGTAGGCCGCCGAACGGTCTACTTTCGAGGAGTCCTTGCCCGAGAAGGCACCGCCGCCGTGGGCACCGCGGCCGCCGTAGGTGTCGACGATGATCTTCCGTCCCGTGAGGCCCGTGTCGCCATGGGGGCCGCCGATGACGAATTTGCCCGTAGGGTTCACATGCAGGATGTAGTCGTCGCCGATGAGCGACGCCAGTTTGTCGCCGGCGCGTTCGAGACGTGCCTTGACGCGCGGAATGAGAATCGTGCGCACGTCCTCGCGGATGCGCTCCTGCATCCGCCGCTCGGCCTCCTTTTCGTCGATGCCGTTGCCGGCGGCGATGAAGTCGTCGTGCTGTGTCGAGACGACGATCGTATGTACGCGCAGGGGACGGCCCGTCGCTTCGTCGTATTCGATCGTCACCTGCGATTTCGAGTCGGGGCGCAGATAGGTCATCGTTTCGCCTTCGCGGCGAATGACGGCCAGCTCCTTGAGGATGACATGCGAGAGGATGAGCGTCGCGGGCATGTACTCGCGCGTCTCGTTGCAGGCGTAACCGAACATGATGCCCTGGTCGCCCGCGCCCTGCTCCTCTTCGGCGGCGCGTACGACGCCTTGGTTGATGTCGGGCGACTGTTCGTGGATGGCCGAGAGCACGCCGCACGAATTGCCGTCGAACTGGTATTCGCTGCGGGTGTAGCCGATGCGGTTGATGACCCGGCGCGCCACGCCCTGTACGTCGACGTAGGCTTCCGAGCGCACTTCGCCTGCCACGACGACGAGTCCCGTCGTGCAGAGCGTTTCGCAGGCGACCTTGGCGCTTGCGTCGTGACGCAGGAATTCGTCCAGGATGGCGTCCGAAATCTGATCCGAGATTTTGTCGGGGTGTCCTTCCGACACCGATTCCGACGTGAATAGATAACCCATTTTCAATACAATTTAACGTGTGAGTCCGGCAAGATTTGTCAATTGTCGAGGGCCTCGACGCGGGACTTGCCGGACTCACTCCGTGGCCTGTCACATGCAGGCCGGTCCTTCGATCGGACAACCCTTTCGAGTCTTCCGTTGTGGGCGGAAGATCGTTCGCTGAGTTAAACGTATCGAAACGGGAAAAATTGGCTGTTGGGAATAAAAAACGAAGCTGTTTTAGCGATTTTTTATTGTGGTTTGCAATCAGTCAAATCTTTCCACATTCCATCGCCGCGCTCCCTTGCGGAATTGCGACGCGCAAAGATAGGAAAAGTCGGGCGCAAAAGCAAATTTATTCGCATTTTGCGTAAGGGTGTCCCTGCTTCGTGTTTCCGGCACCCCCCCCCTTCCCATGCGGCGGACTGCGATCCGCTGCGGCTCGTGCTGTGTCTGCCGGCGGCGGCGAACCGCGCGGAGGTGCGTGACGGATTCAGGCCGAAAGTTTTTTCACCGCTTCGCCGCCCGAAGAGTTGGAATTCTCGTGCGGAGTTCCTATTTTTGCAAGATAGAGGGTGCGGGGCGTTTCCGCATCCGCAGTACGAAAAGGAGGAATCGATATGGCATATATAAAAGAGGTACGGGGGCATACGCCTCGTGTGGGTGAAGGGACGTTCGTGGCCGAAACGGCCGTGCTGATCGGCGACGTGACCGTCGGCCGCGACAGTTCGATCTGGTTCAACACCGTCCTGCGCGGCGACGTCAATTCGATCACTGTCGGCGACCGGACCAACATCCAGGACGGGACGGTGATCCATACGCTCTACGACGGTGCGCCCCACCCTTCGCAGACGCATATCGGCAACGACGTGTCGATCGGTCACAACGCCACGATCCACGGTGCGATCATCGAGGACAACTGCCTGATCGGCATGGGGGCCACGGTGCTCGACAACGCCGTCGTGGCGTCGGGCTGCATCGTGGCCGCAGGCGCGCTGGTGTTGTCGGGCGCGAAACTCGAACCCAATTCGGTCTATGCCGGCGTCCCGGCCCGCAAGGTCAAGGAGATTACGCCCGAACAACGCGAAGAGATCATCCTGCGCATCGCCCGCGACTACCGTATGTACGCCTCGTGGTACGAGGAGGGCAAATAGCTGTCCGATAGCGAATGTCCCGACCGTCGAAATACAGCGGAATCGTCGTCAACCTGTTGATCGCCGTGGCCATTTCACTGGTGGTCAATTTCTCCTACGTGCTGTTGCTCGTGGTCGAAAAGAGCGACGACCGGCATCCGCCTTTCAGCCGGGAGTTGCGGACGGATCGGGAGATTGTCCGCGTCGAAGGCGACGTGTGGATTTCGCCCGACGGGCACGGCTATCTGCTTTACGTTTCGCCGGAGAGGCTTTCGGACGGCGATGCCGCCGCTACGGGGCTGGCGGAGGTCGCACCGGCGCGCGACAGCGTCTATATCCCCCGCAATTCGGCGCGCTTCCTGCGGTTGCGGTCGGGCGACCATCTGTTGGCCGACGCGCTCGAATCGCACCGTTCGGGCGGACGGCTCGTGCTGGGACAAGTGCTGGAACGCAACGGCGAGCCGTTCGATTACGGTGTGATCTTCGAACGTCCGCAGGAGGGGGTGATCTTCGCGTTGCAGCTCTTCTATTTCTTCGTGCTGGCTTTCCTGCTGCTTTCGCTCCTGCGGCTGGGCGACCGCGTGCGGCCGATGTCGGGATTTCTCAAACGCGGTCTGCTGTGTGCGGGGCTTGCCGTCGGGCTCTATTTCATCGCCCCTGTCGTGCGTTGGCGGACGCACGAGCTGACGATATTGGCGCTCAGCGGCAGCTGGCTCGACTATAACCTGATCATGAAGTGTTCGTTCACGCTGGTCGTCGTACTCCTGTACGGGCAGATCAGCCTGTTGCTTCGTCAGCGGCAGGCGATGGAGGTCGAGAACGAACAACTCAAAAGCGAGAACCTCACGACGCGCTACAACATGCTGGTGAGCCAGATCAACCCCCACTTCTTCTTCAATTCGCTCAATTCGCTGGCGATGCTCGTGCGCGAGGGCGACGAACAGAAGGCACTCACCTACATCGACCAGCTCTCCTTCTCGTTTCGCTATATCATCCGCAACGGTCAGAACATGCTGACGACGCTCGCGGAGGAGTTACGTTTCGCCGAAGCCTACGGCTATCTGTTCAAGATACGCTATGCCGACAAGCTCTTTTTCGATGTCGACGTCGCCCCGAAATACTTGGATTACCGGCTGCCCGTGCTGACGTTGCAGGAGTTGCTGTCGAATGCCGTCAAGCACAACGCCATTACCAAACGCCGTCCGCTGCGTGTTTCGATCCGCGTCGAAAACGGCCAGCTGGTCGTGTCGAATCCCCTCTTGCCGAAGCTCGACGCCGAACCTTGTACGGGAATCGGCCTGCACAACCTCGACAGCCGTTGGCAGCTCATCACGGGCCACGGCATCCGCATCGACCGCAGCGGGGAGATCTTCTCGGTCTGCATGTCGCTTCTGAAACCCCGCACGAAATGAAAGCCGTAATCATCGAGGACGAAACCGCCGCTGCGGTCAACTTGCAGTCGATCCTGCACCGTGTGGCGCCGGCCGTGGAGATCACGGCGGTGCTCGAAGGGGTCGAGGAGAGCGTCGAGTGCTTCGGGACGCATCCGCAGCCCGATCTTGTGCTTATGGATATTCATCTGGCCGACGGCGAGGCGTTTCGGATTTTCGAACGGGTTTCGCTCACGGCTCCCGTCATTTTCACGACCGCCTACGACCGCTATGCGCTCGAAGCCTTCAAGGTCGACAGCATCGACTACCTGCTCAAACCGATCAAGGAGGAGGAGGTGCGCCGTGCGCTGGAGAAGTTGCGGCGGCTTTCGGGATTGGAACGCAGCCGTTACAGCGAGCGGGTCGAACGGCTGGCGGAGCGTGCCAACGAGCGGCAGCAGGTTTTCCTGGTGCGCGTGCGCGACAAGTTCATTCCTCTGCAACGCGAGCGGATCGCCTATTGTTACACGAGCGACGAGCGGGTGACGGCCTGTACGCTCGACGGTGAGAAGTATCCGCTCGACAAGCCGCTCGAAACATTGCAGACGTTGTTGCCGGCGAGCGATTTCTTCCGTGCCAACCGCCAGTTCATCGTCGCGCGGCAGGCCGTCGCCGAGATCGCGGTCTGGTTCGGCAGCCGGCTGGCGTTGCGTCTGAGCGTCGAAACACCCGAACGGATCGTCATCTCCAAGGCCCGGGTTCCCGAATTCAAGCGTTGGCTTACGTCGGTTCACCCTGCCGATTAGTCGGTTCACCCGCCGATTTTGCCCGTTGACCCCGCTTCCGGCACCGGAAAGCCGTTCGGGGCGTTATCTTTGTTTCGTATAAATCCGACGATGAGATCGATTGCCGACATAACGTTTCGGGGACTGATGCCGTCTCTTGCGGCCGGAGGGGCCTCCTGTCCGATGGACGGAAGGAGATGCCGCTGCGGCGGAGTTGCGGCCGGACGGGCTCGTCGGAAGGAAACGATTCGGATGAAGCGCAGGGCCGCCGACGTACGTCGTAGAAGGTTGGAAAAAGTGGCTGTCGCCGAGAGGTCGGCTATGAAGCGTGTGTTAAACGACGTACACCGTCAACAATGGGAGAAGCAGCGGTCGGCGGACCCTGTGCATCATCTTCGCCGCGGCGTGCGGCGCAGCGGACGGGGCGCATCCGGCGTCCTACCGTCGTTCGATAAACCACTTCACATTTTAATAGGGCTTCAGAATTGATTTGGTGAAAGGGGTGTCAAGTCTCTTGACACCCTGTTTTTTGGAAGGCCGGTCCGTGTGTTTCGGACGCCGGAGCGGACAAATATAGACGGGGTATTCGCGGCGGTTTGCCGGATTTTGGCTATCTTCGCGAAGATTTGCCGATAGGCGATCGGAACGATCCCGGGAGAAAGATAAAAGAGAAGATGAGACGAACGATTTTACTGTTTGTGACATTGTTCACCGCGATGGAAATTTATGCCCAGTCGGGCAGCGTGACGGCGACCGTGATCGACGCCTCGACGCGCGAGGGCGTGCCGGGTGCCGTCGTGGAGTTTGCGCCGGCGGATCCTGCGGCGCAGAAACGTTACTTCACGACGGGGTACAAGGGGCGCGTCGAGGCGACGGTTCCCTACGGTACCTACAAGGTTTCCGTTTCGTTTCTGGGCTACGAAACGCTTGAAAAGGAGCTGAAACTGTCGGCCGCCAAAAAGTCGCTCGGCACGCTCGAGCTGGCGCCTTCGTCGACCGAGATCGAGGCCGTGGTCAAGGAGGTGAAGTCGATGCGTACGTCGCAGAAGGGCGATACGGTGAGCTACAATGCCGGAGCCTTCAAGGTGACGGCCGACGCCGATGTCGAAGGGCTGCTCAAGAAGATGCCCGGCATCACCATTACCGACGGCGAGGTCGAGGCACAGGGCGAGACCGTGAAGAAGGTCTTCGTCGACGGCAAGGAGTTCTTCGGCGAGGACGTAACTTCGGCGATCAAGTCGCTGCCCGCACAGGCGGTCGACAAGGTCGAGGTCTACGACAAGTTGAGCGATGCGGCCGAATTTTCGGGTATGGACGACGGCGAGGGGTACAAGGCGATCAATATCGTCACGAAACCCAACATGCGTCAGGGCCAGTTCGGCAAGCTCTATGCCGGTTACGGCTACCAGCCCGAAACCGAAGGAACGACGTCGAACCACAAGTACAACGTGGGCGGCAACGTCAATCTGTTCCACGGGTCGAGCCGCGTGTCGGTGATCGGGTTGTTCAACAACGTCAACCAGCAGAATTTTTCGTTCGAGGACATTCTGGGCGTGTCGGGAGGTTCGGGCGGCCGCGGCGGCGTGGGGGCGCTGATGGTGCGGCCTCAGAGCGGCGTGGCGTCGGTCAACTCGTTCGGCGTCAACTACTCCGACAGTTGGGGAAAGACCGGCCGGCAGGACAAGGTGACGTTGCAGGCCAGTTATTTCTTCAACCGTACGACGACCAAGAACTACTCGACGATAGACAAGTGGTACGAAACTCCGTCGCCGATCGATACGCTGCATACGGACGGCTATTCGAACAATACGAACGGCAACCACCGCCTCAATGCCCGTCTCGAATGGCGTATTTCGGAGAACCAGTCACTCATGTCGCGCACGGGACTCAGTTTCCAGAGCTACGATCCTTACAGCACGACTTATGGCCACCAGTGGGGAGAGAGCGGTCTGCGCGTGGTGGACAATTTCAGCGACGGCGGCCGCACGGGAGTCAATCTGAACCAGTACCTCTCCTACCGCACGAAGCTGGGCAAAGACGGCCGCACGCTGACGCTCGACGGCAGCGTGCGCTATCGGAACAACAGAGGAGATACGGACAGCTATTCGAACCAGGCGCGGGGTATCGATCCCGATCTGATCGTCGTTCCTACGGATACCCTGCTGCTGCGCTACCAGCGTGCGCATTCGCCGTCGTTCAGCTACAACCTGCGCGGCGACGTGACCTATACCGAACCGGTTTCGCAGTATGCGCAGCTGAGCCTGCAATACCGTGTGGCCTATAACTATCAGGAGAGCGACAAGAAGGTCTACGTGACGCCGGACGACCGGTTCGAAACGGCTGGCGTCGAACCCGATCCGAGCCTGTCGCAATCGTCCAACACGGGCTATCTGACGCATCGTATCGGGCCGGGTTTCCGTATCGTGAAGGGCAAGAACCGTTTCGTGGCCAATGTCTCCTACCAGCGCGCCCAGCTGACGGGCGAGGTGCTCTCGGCGACGAAGGTCATGGGGGCGGGCGACGATGCGAAGACGTCGCACGGATTCAACAACCTGACCTATTTCCTGATGGGACAGCTCAACATCAACAAGGAGAATTCGATCCGGCTGTTCATCAACTCCTCGACCGACAACCCCGGTATCGGCGAGTTGCAGAACGTCTACGATATCTCCAACGCGCAGAGCATCTCCAAAGGTAACCCCCATCTGCGTCCCTCCTACTCGAACAACGTGCGGTTCCATTACGTGAACTCCAACGTCGAGAAGGGACGTACGTTCATGTGGATGTTCTCGATGCAGAATACGTCGAACTACATCACGTCGAGCATGGCCTACGACGTGGAGGTGGAGGTCCCGACCGGAGAAGTCGACGGCGGCGGCGATCCCGTGACCGAAACCTACAATCCGCACACCTATTCCACCTATACCAACATGGACGGCTATTGGAACCTGCGCACGCATCTGAGCTACGGATTGCCCGTCTCGTTCCTGAAAAGCAACCTCAATGTGATGGCGGGCGTCAACTACACGCTTACGCCGACGCTGGTGGCGCGCAAGGCGACCGACGGAAGCGTCTATCTGGACAACGGCGAAATCGTCGGCGGCGAGCGCAACGACGCCAGCCGTCTGAGCTACGATTTCCGCGCCGTGCTGGGCAGCAACATCTCCGAGAACGTCGATTTCACCCTTTCGTGGCACGGTGCCTACAACATCACGAAAAACTCGCTGGTCGTCAATGATTCCGATAACAAGAACCGCTATTTCAACCATGTGGCGACCGCGGCGATGAAGTTCGTCTTCCTGAAAAGCTTCACCTTCACGGGGAATGTTTCCTACCAGCAGAATATCGGCTTCACGAACGATTACGACAACTCCTACGTGCTGTGCAACGTCTATCTGGGCAAGAAGGTCTTCCGCAACCGTCGGGGCGAGGTGATGTTCGGCGTCAACGACCTGTTCGACCAGAATACGGCCTTCTCGCGCACGACCGGTTCGGGATATACCCAGAATTCGATCAACAGCGTGATCGGACGCTACTATACCGTGCAGTTCGTCTACAACCTGCGCAATTTCGGCAAGCGCGGTTCCAAGGACATCAAGGATTACGACGGCATGGGGGCGCTGGGCGGAAACCGCAGGGGTGTCGGCCGTCCGCCTATGGGGCCTCCTCCGGGCGGCAGAGGCCCGATGTTTTGATCCGGAACGTCGGTTGAAAAGTTCGCTCCCGAACACGGAAACCCCTGCTGCGGTTCGCGGCAGGGGTTCGTCGATTTTTCGGCGAGGTTTTATTGCCCGCCTTCGTCCTGCTTCTGGCGTGTCAGGATCACGTGGATGCCGATGCAGGCCAACCCTCCGTAGACGAAGACCTGCGCCCACAGAATCCTCAGTTCGGGCATCACGTCCCGCAGCGAAGCGCCCATCGTCCGGATCCGGATGAAGGCGTTGACGCCGCTGCTGCTCGGGAAGACCTGCCCCAGCGTGTAGAGCCATTCGGGGATGGCTTCGCGCGGGAACGAAGCGCCGCTGAGCAGCAGGATGGGAATCGATGTCCAGAAAAGCAGCAGCAGCGACTGTTCGCGGTAGCGGAACAGCGTCGAAATGGCGATTCCCAGCATGATGCAGGCCAGCAGATAGGGCACGAGCAATCCGACGACGGCCTCCGTCGAGCCGTTGGAGGGATAGTGGAACAGTTTGTAATGCACCGTCATGATGTAGAGCAGCGTGACGGCGTAGATCGAGATGTAGACCAATGCCTTTCCCAGCACGATCGGAAGCGTGTACATGCGCTTGCAGTTGGCGGGGATCAGTTTCCGGTAGAGTCCGAATTCGCGCCATGTGCCGCCGATCATGCCGATGCCGATCAGGAGCGTCTGCTGGATGATGACGATGATGATCGCGGGCATGATGAACGATCCGTAGCCCAGATAGGGAATGAAAAGGTTGTGCGACTGGTAGATGACCGGCTGCGTCGCGGCCGTCGCCTGCGGGATATTGGCGCCTTTGGCGATGAGCCGCTGGAACTGTACCATGGCCCCCGTCTGTCCGATGCCCGTCACGAGCTCCTGGAACACCTGACGGTACATGAGGAAGTAGCTGGCGTCGACATAGAGCGACACGGCGGCCGACGAACCGCCCAGCAGTTGCTTCTCGTAATCTTGCGGAATGTAGACCACGCCGTAGATCTTGCGGGCGAAGAAGAGCTCTTCGGCCTCCTCCATGCCGCTCGGCTCGTAGGCCACGTAGGTATTGGGGCCGGCGTCGAAGGTGCGGATCAGTTCGCGGCTCGACGGGGTCTGGCTCTCGTCGATCACGCCGATCGGGACGTTGCGCAGCACTTCGGGAGCATAGGCCGACGCATAGAGCGTCGAGTAGATGAAGATGGCCAGCACCATGACCAGCAGTACGCCGCCGTCGGTGAAGACCGCCTTGTATTCGTTGCGGATGACCGAAGCCAGTTCGGTTCGGTAGGCTTGCAGTATCTCTTTGATTCGTCCCATCGTTACATCCTCCCCCAGTATTTTTCATCGGAACAGATCTTGCGCAGGCGCGGCAGGCAGAGCATCGGCAGTATGATGAAGAGTGCGATATACCCCATGTCCCACAGCGAATCGACGACCGGTGCGCCGCGAAGCGCCTGATCGATGAAGATGTCGGTATAGAACGTAAAGGGGAAGATCTTGCTGAACGCCTGCACCCACGGGTACATCGCCATCATCGGAAAGGTAAGTCCCGAAAAGGTGAAGGCCAGCACCGAATAGCCGCCGCCGATCGAGAGCGACAGGCGCAGGTTGCTCAGCAGCGTGACGATCAGTACGCCGATGGCCATGTAGGCCAGTACGAACAGCATGCAGCCGAATAGCAGGGCCGTGAGGCTGCCGTTGAGCGGTACCCCTACGATTTTGAACAGGATCAGGAACATCATCAGCGTCATGAGCAGCATCATGACTACGAGCGGCAGCATCTTTCCGACGAGCGCTGCAAAGACCGACCCGCCCGCCGTGTCGAGCCACTCGCGCGCCGTGCCCGCTTTGAGTTCGGTGCCGATGGCGAAGATCGTGACGAGCATGGCGAAGATCATCAGCATCATGGGCATGAAGCTCGGCGAGAGGTAATAGCTGTAATTGATGTAGGGATTGAACAGTACGTGCTTGACGAAACGCACGGGCATGATCTGCGCCATCGCCTGTTTCTCGGTCAACCCCTGCTTCATGAGCAGTTGCAGCTGCACGCCTGCCTGAAAGGTCGTGACGGCCGTTTGCAGGTCTTTCGATAGCAGTCCGTTGACGGTGATGTTCGTGCCGCTCACCGAACATTCGATATGGGTCTGGCTGTTGCTGAGGATGTTCTTCTCGAAAAACGCCGGAATGTGGACGATGGCCGAGATACGTCCTTCGCGCATGAGCCGCTGGGCCTCCTCCATGCTCTGCACCTCGTAGGAGACCATCGCCGTCGGCGTGTCGTCGATCATCTGCGTCACCTTGCGCGACAGCGTCGTGTGGTCTTCGTCGAGTACGGCGATCGGGATGTTGCGCGCCACGCCCCGCTCGAAGATGACGGCGAAGAAGGCGAACGACACGACGGGAAGCACCACCATCAGCACCCAGTACATGGGCTGACGGACGATGCGCCGCAGTTCGCGCCGCACGACCTGATCGGTTTCTTTGAAGTAGTTGCGCATGGCTCCGATCGGCTACTCGATTGCGTCCCAGTCGACCAGAACGCTCATGCCGGGGCGCATCCCCTCTTCGGCGCCGAGCGGCTTGGCCTTGACGGCGAAGGTACGGATGTCGAATCCGCCCTGCGTGCGCGTCGCGGCCCATGTGGCGAAATCGGCCTGCGGAGCGATGTAGGTGATGTGGAAGTCGACATCGCGGTCGAGTGCGGGCACATAGCCGCGCAGGCGCTTGCCCATTCGGATCTTTGGCATCAGCGTCTCCTTGATGTTGAACGTCACCCACATGTCGCTCATGTCGAGGATGGCGACCACGGGATAACCGCTGCCCACCAGCTCGCCCTGCTCGGCGATGATCGTCGAGATTTCGCCCGTAACGGGCGAATAGACCATCGCGTCGCTCAGGTAGCTCTCCACCTCCGATACGACGCCTGCGGCCTGCCGCACCTGTGCCGCGGCGGCGGCTTTCTCCTCCTTCGAGGCGCCGTCGACCGCCAGGTCGTACTGCGCCTTGGCGGCCGAGGCGGTCGCGGTCATGGCGTTGTACTGCGCCTGCGCCTCGTCGAATTTCTGCGCCGGCACGACCCCTTGTTCGTAGAGCGCTTTCACGCGGTCGAAGGTCTTTTTGGCCAGTTCGCGTCCGGCCTGCGCCTGTTGCCACATGTTGAGCGCCGCTTCGATCTGCTGCACGCGGGCGCCGGAGAGCACTTTCTGGTCGATTGCCGACGCTGCGCTCCGCACCGCTTCGGCCTGTTGCAGTTTGGCGTCCAGTTCGGGCGTGGAAAGCGTGTATAACAGTTCGCCACGCTTGACGCGCTGCCCCTCCTCGACCTTCATGTCGACGATGCGGCCGGCGATTTTCGACGAAGCCTTATAGGTCGTACATTCCGTCGTGCCTTGAAGGAGGATCGGCGTCCTGGCCTTCAAATAACGGCTCACCAATAGGACTGCCGCGATGATGACGACGACGGCGACGAGGACAGCGATGATGTTTTTCTTCTTCATATCTCTTTCGTTTTTACTATTTCTCGAATGTGATGCGGCGGGCGTCCTGCCGGCGCATGTAGGCGGTGAATTCGTCGCTGATGCCGGCGGCTTCGAGCAGTTGCGCCAACGACACGTCGTAGCGATAGGCGGCTTCGATGCGCTCGGTCTTTACCTTGGCCAGATTCAGTTCGGCATCGATCAGGTCGGTCGACGAACTCATCCCTTCCAGAAACGCCGCGTTCTTGGTTTTGAGATACTCCTCGGCGAAGGCGAGCGAAGCCTCGATCGAGGCCATCTGCGTGCGGTAGTTCTCCATCTGGTTGTAGAGCTTCTCGACGAGCACCGAAATGTCGTTTCCGGCTTTGTCCTGCAACGCTTCGACGCGCCGTACGGTCTGTTTGGCCGCCGAATATTTGTATTCGCGGTTCAGGCCGTCGAAGAGCTTGAAGTTCACGCCGACGCCGACCGCCCAGCGCGGCAGCACCTTGGATACCTGATAGTCGTAAAACGACATGCCGCCCATGGCCACCACCTGCGGCAGGAACGACGAACGCTGCGCGCGTACCCCTTCGTAGGCCAGCCGGCGTTTCTGGTCGACCTGATCGAGCAGCGGGTTGCGTTCGGCGGCCAGTGTCCGGAAATGGTCGAGCGGTTCGATGCGTTCGAGTATGAACATCGCCGTGACGGGCTGGTAGTCGTCTGTCTGGCCTATGGTGCTGTTCAGCGCGGCGGCGATCGTCTCGACCTGCGACTGCGCGTTTTGCAGGTCGCGTTCGGCCTCCGACATCTTGAATTCGACGTAGAGTTTTTCGCTGCGAGAGATCATGCCCTGCGCTTCGAGAGCTGCGGCGTCTTCGAGGTGCTTGCGCACGCCGTCCACCACCTGCTGCCGTACGACGACGACCTGTCGTGCGAGCGCCAGCCCGTAGTAGCGTTCGACGAGTTCCGATACCAGCGCGTTGCGCTGCTGGATTCCCTGCGATCGGGCCGTCTGTTCGTTGATCCGCGCCGCACGGTTGGCGGCGTTGATCTTGCCGCCCATCCACAGCGGAACCGTCACGTCGCCGCCGACGAATCCCAGGCTGCGGTCTTGCAGCGGCAGTGCCCAGCTGGCCGCCATCGCTCCGCTCAACATCTGCGAAATGGAGGGGATGTAGTCCGACGGGATCATGCCGCTTTGGAGAATCTGTCCCGCGAGATTCTGCACCGGCGCCTTCATATTGTTGAGATCGATTTCGATGTCCTTACCCAGATAGGCGTAACTGCCCGTGATGCCGATCTGCGGCATACGCAGACCGATGGCAGCGCGGCGCTCCTGTTGTGCGGCGCGGCGGTTGAACTCGGCGGCCCGAATGGCCGGATTGTCCGAAAGCGTCATTTCGAGTGCCTCTTCCAGCGACAGCGTCCGCCCCTGTTCCTGTGCGGGGAGTTGCATGACGGCCGTCAGGGCGAGCATAACCAGCGTGACTTTTTTCATATCTTTTATACTTATGATGTTGCGAAGATAGAGATTATCCGCTTCAAATGTGTTTTTGTAAGGACAAAAAGGACATTTTTAGTCCGTTTAGTCCACTTTTTCTCTATTCGTGGAGACCGAGGTGGCCGTTGATCGCGCGTACTTCGCCTGCTAACTGCGGATAGACGCGCACCTCGACGTCGCCCTTGCGCAGCCGCACCGCTCCTTCGCAGCATACGAAGCACGACGGTTCGTATAGAGCAAAAACCGTGCGCGAGAAGCCGTGGCGCAGAATCAGTTCCGAACAACTCTCCGGTTCGCTGCTGCGCGTCGAGCACGGCTCCATCGAGGAGTAGATACTCGCGCCGTGCAGATCGGCTCCGGCGGCCGTCGCTTTGAGGATCGCCTCCTGTTCGGCGTGGTGCGTGGGAGATGTTTCATGGGTATACCCCGTGAAACGGTCGCCCGAACGGGTCACGATGACCGCCCCCACGCGGTAGGAGGTGGCGCAGGGCGTACAGCGGCGGCTCAGGGCGATGGCCTGCCGCAGGTAATGCAGATCCTCCTCCGTGCGGTCGGGATGCAGCGTGTAGGTCGTCACCTCCATTCCTTCCAGCCGTCGGCGCTGCTGCGGGAAGCGTGCCGGATCGAAAGGCGGTTCGAAACGAGGGGCGTGCGGGTCGCCGACGCGGACGGCGGGATTGACCGCCATGCGGAGCGTGTCGACGAGCCCCTCCGCAAAAAAAAGGCCGAGTGTGCGCGGGCCTCCCTCGACGAGCAGCCGTTCGAAGCCCCGCTTTTCCAGTTCGGTGAGGATCCTCGCCGCCGAAAGGTCGGGGATACGGACGATTTCGGCCGCTGTTTCGAGCGGCGATGCGGCAGCGTTGTCGGTGAAGACGATCCGTGCACCCGAGCCTGCGGTGAAGAAGTTCGACGCGGGGGCGAGTCGCAGCGAACGGCTCAACGTGACCTTCGCGGGGTCGGCCGGCCGGTTTGCCGCAAGGCGCTCCCGGCGGAACGCTTCGTCGCGCACGGTGAGCGACGGGTCGTCGCGGCGCACGGTCTCCGCCCCCACGAGGATCGCGTCGGCCCACGCCCGCAGGCGCATCACCTCGCGCCAGTCGGCGGGCGTCGAGAGAATCAGTCGCCGGGGCGACCGATCGTCCATATAGCCGTCGCCCGACAGGGCGACCGAAGCGTACACGTTCATCGTCGTAATTCGAACAGAGTTATTTCGGGATTCGCACCGATCCGCATGGGAAATCCTACATATCCTATGCCGTCGTTGACATAGAGCGTCCTCCCCTGCTTCTCGTAGGGGCCGCTCCAATGGCGGTACATCAGTTGCGCGGGCGAGAAGGCGCGGCCGAAGAGCCGTATTTTGCACTGCATGCTGTGAACGTGCCCCGAAAGGGTCAGGTCGCCGTAGCCCGCATCGAGAATCTGTTCCCAGAGTTGCGGAATGTGCGCCGCCGTGATGTTGTAGAGTTCTTGCGGCACGTCGCGGTAGGTCGTGCCGAAATCGTAGCCGGGCAGCGTGCGATCGTGGCGCTGACGGGCCAGCGAGCGGTCGTAGGAGATACCCGACAGGGCGATCGAATCGTCGCCGCGCCGCAGGTAGACCGTTTCGTTGTCGAGTACGCGCCACCCCATCGCCCGCTGGCGTTCGACGAGTGCGGCGATGTTGGTCGCCGGCGGCAGGGAGAGCGTATCGCGGACGTAGTTGCCCGTATCGTGGTTGCCCGTGATCGAGAAGGTTCCGTAACGGCTGCGGATGCCGCCCAACAGACGCATGGCCGTCGAATCGAGTTCCGTGTAGCGGATGTTGACCAGATCGCCGCAGAAGATCACCAGATCGGGCCGCAGAGCGTTGAGCGAGTCGACCAGCGCCCTCATCTCGCGGTCGGGGTCGACGAGCGTCCCGATGTGCAGGTCGGTGAATTGTGCGATGCGCAGCCCGTCGAACGCCTCCGGCAGCCGGTCGCTGCGGAGCGTGACGCGGTGTACGGCCAGCGTGCTGCGGCCCGACACGGCACCGTGAATCAGTACGCCCGCCATGCCGAGCGCGGCGATCGGTGCGAGGATGCGCGTCGCACGGCCCTTGCCGAACGCGCGCACGGCGTAGTAGGCCATGCGCGGCAGCGTGAGCAGCAGATAGGCGAAAAAAATCCACATGGCTGCCCTCACCACGCCGCCGGTGTTGTCCTTCACCAGCCAGAAGAGGACGATCCCGGCAAGCGGCAGCAGATCGCCCGCCGCGACGAGCGTCAGGAGCAGGTTCCGGTAGCGGTACGCTTTGCGGTGGCGGCGGAAATGCCAACCGTCGGCGGCGAGCGGCAACAGAATCAGGAAAAGCGGCATCCACATCATAGCTGATAGATTATGAAGACGTTGCAAATATACGAAAAGGGGCGGAATATCCGACCGCGTCGATTCAAGAATCGGGTCAAATTCTTTGGCATATATCTTGCTTTCGGTAGCAGCGAATATTAACTGGCTGTTATCCAACATTAATAAACGGTTTTAAATCAAAAAAACACACAAGAGCTTATGAAGACAGTTCGACTTTTCATCGTTGCGTTGTTCCTGACTGTTGCGGCTTCGGCGCAGCCTAACGCATCCTCCGCCCGGGACGGAAGTTCGCCTACGGTTTACATGATCTCGGTTCAGGAGACCGATACGCTCATTCCCTGCGAGTGGCGAGCTCGTGCGGCCCGTAACCGGATGGCGATGATGGACGCCGTCGACGATTACAACCAAACGCACCGCACCGGTTTCCAGCAGCCCGGGCGGCCGCAGTTCCTCTTCGCGCACAAACAGAACAAGTATTCGCTGGCGCTCGGAGGGTTCATCGCCCTGCGTACCAGTTACGACTTCGACGGAACGCCGTCGGCCACCGACTTCATCCCTTCGTCGATTCCGGTTCCGGGCGATTACGCTTCGCGGCAGCGGCTGTCGATGGATGCCTCTACCTCGCGCATCTATCTTAAAGGTATTGCCAACACCCGTGCGCTGGGCCGTGTCGTAGTCTATGTCTCCACCGACTTCCGCGGCGGTGCGCAGGGCAGCTATACGCCGCGCCTGCGCGAAGCCTACGTGTCGTTCAAGGGCTTTACCTTCGGCCGCGACGTGACGACCTTCTGCGATCTCGACGCAGGCCCCACGACGATCGACTTCCAGGGGCCGAACGCCTATAACTTCACCTTTGCCACGATGATCCGCTACGAAGTTCCCTTTGCGAACGATCATCTGAAATTCGGTCTGGCGGCCGAGCTGCCCAGCGTGAGCGGCACGTTCGGCGAGACGTTCGATCCGATTCCGCAGCGCGTGCCCGATTTTCCGGTCTATTTCCAGTATGCCTGGGGGGCCAAACGCGACAGCCATTTCCGCGTGACGGGCGTCGTGCGCGATCTTTATCTGCACAATGCCGCCACGGGGAACAATACCTCCCTGTTGGGTTGGGGCGTGCAGGCGAGCACCTGCATCAATCTGGCCCGCGTGCTGACGATCTACGGCAACGGCGTCTACGGCGAGGGCATTACCAACTACATTCAGGACCTGTCGGGACTGGGCTACGACTTCACCCCCGATCCGCAGGATCCGGCCAAGGTGCAGACCATGCCGATGTGGGGCTGGTACGGTGCGGCGCGCATCAATATCCTGCCGCAGCGTCTTTTCATATCGGGAGGTTATTCCGAAGCGCATATCCAGCAGAAGCACGGCTATTTCTCGGGCGACCAGTATCGTAACGGCCAGTATATCTTCGGAAATATCTTTTATAACTTCACCTCGCGTTGCAGCATCGCCGCCGAATACCTTTACGGCAGCCGCGAAAACAGGGACGGCATGAAGAACCATGCCAACCGCGTGAGCATGCAGGTGCAGTACAATTTCTAAACGACGATTGCCTGCGGTGCGGGTTCCCTCCCTTCGGTGCGCGGGGCCTCTCCGGCAGTCGCGTCGGTATGGCCGGCGATCCTTTTTACGGGATCGCCGGTTTCGTTTCCGTTATTCGACGGTCGGAAGATCGGGTCGGAAACGATGCGGATTCCGGCCTTTTAGCTTTTGGTTCTACACTCGGCTTGCACACTTTGCGGAGGACGAGCCTCCGCTCGGATAGGCTGCGCCTCGGCAAAACCGCGAACAAGTTTGCTTTTGCACTCGGCTTGCACTATCTTTGTCGACATGATGGAATTTTTGGAGACATATCATCTCGTGGGAATCGTCGTCGGCGCGGCGACCTTTCTCATTATCGGCGTTTTTCACCCGTTCGTCATCAAGGGCGAGTACTATTTCGGCGTGCGATGCTGGTGGGCTTTCGCCGTGTCGGGCGTCGCGGCGCTCGCGGCGTCGCTGTGGGTAGAAAACCTGATTCTCTCGATCCTGCTGGCCGTGTGGGGTGCATCGTCGTTGTGGGGGATCGGCGAACTGTTCGAGCAGCGCGAACGTGTGGCGAAAGGCTGGTTTCCGAAACGCGAAAAGAAAAACCGACGGGGCGGCCGATGAAGCGGTTGGGTACCTGTGCCGTATTGTTGTCGATGATCGCCGCGGTCGTCGTCAGCGCAGGGTATCTGCGCAGCGTGCGGATGCAGCGTGTCGTTCCGGCGATGGTTCCGCCCGACGAACGCATTTTCCATGCGCGCCTGCTCTTTGCGGGCGACGTGATGGCCCATCTGCCGCAGTTGACTGCGGCACGGAGGTCCGACGGAACGCACGATTTCTTCGGACAGTTCCGTCTCGTGAAGCCCCGCTTCGATGCTGCCGATCTGGTCGTGGTCAATCTCGAAACTACCCTCTCCGCCGCCGCTCCCCATACGGGTTATCCCTGTTTCCGTACCCCGTCGTCGTTGGCCCGTGCTCTGCGCAGGGCGGGTGTCGACGTAGCCGTCACGGCCAACAACCATTGTTGCGACGGCGGCGCGCGGGGTATCGGCGCGACGCTCGCCGCGCTCGACGATGCGGGTCTGCGCCACACGGGAACGTTCGTCGACTCGTTGCGGCACGGTGCCGACCATCCGCTGCGGCTCGCGGCGAACGGCATCCGCTTCGCGCTGTTCAACTATACCTATGGCACCAACGGTCTGCCAGTGCCTGCGGGCACGACGGTCAACCGAATCGATACGACGGTCATCGCCCGCGATCTGGCGGCCGTCGACCGCGGTTCGGTCGATTGCGTTATCGCCTTCGTGCATTGGGGCAACGAGTACGAACGCCGGCCTGACAGCGAACAACGGATGCTGGCAGGGTTCCTGCGACGGCACGGTGCGGATCTGGTCGTCGGCAGTCATCCGCACGTCGTGCAGCCCTTCGAGCAGGATTCGACGGGTGCCGTCTTCTACTCGTTGGGAAATTTCGTCTCGAACCAGCGGCGGCGTTACTGCGACGGCGGACTGCTGGCCGAAGTGGAAGTCGTCAAGCGCGTTGCGGCGGGCGTGCCGACGATGCACTATGCCGCACAGGCCGTTCCGGTGTGGGTTGCCCTGCCCGACTACCGGATTCTGCCGCCCGAAGTGGCCGATACGCTTGCGATGCCGCCCCACGCACGTGCGGCTTATGACCGGTTCATGCAGGATACTCGCCGGCTGCTCGATGAGCGGGAGTGAAAATAGAAGCGGACCCTCAAAAGAGGATCCGCTTCTATTTTCCGGCCCGGATGGCCTAATAGTTCTCCCGCTTCGGCTCGAAATAGGCCTGGGGATGCTTGCAGGCGGGGCAGATTTTCGGTGCCTCGGTGCCTTTGCAGATGTAACCGCAGTTGCGGCACTGCCACCAGATTTCGTGGTCGCGGATGAAGAAATTACCGTCGGTCAAGCGGCTCAGCAGTTTGAGGTAACGATCCTCGTGCTCGTGCTCGGCGACGATCACCATGCGGAACGTGGCGGCGATTTCGGGGAAGCCCTCCTCGTCGGCGATTCTGGCGAATTCGGGGTACATCTCCGTCCACTCCTCGTTCTCGCCCATCGCAGCGGCTTTGAGGTTCTCCTCCGTGGTGCCGATCACGCCGGCCGGGAAACTGGCCGTGATGGAGAGGCAGCCGCCTTCGAGGTACTTGAAAAATTTCTTGGCGTGTTCCTTTTCCTGATCGGCCGTTTCGAGAAAGATGCCGGCGATCTGCTCGTAACCCTCTTTCTTGGCTACGCTTGCAAAATAGGTATACCGGTTGCGCGCCTGCGATTCGCCTGCGAATGCCGTGAGCAGATTTTGCTCGGTCTTGGTTCCTTTGATACTTTTCATAACTGAATCTATTAATGTGTTAAGTGGTTTCTGTTTTTTATCCTACAAAGATAGACAAAAATTGTCGGATGTTAGGCAGGAATAGCGATTCTTTATTTTTATAGAAGTATAGGATCGGCTTATCTTGCGATCTGCCGACTTGTATCGGTATATTTATGCCGGTTTTCCGTATCTTAGATTACAGCTTAGATATTTCGTCTCGGCATAATCAAATATGAATGTTTGCTTCTGCGTCCGACTTTTCGTATCTTTGACTTCGTCTTAGATACTCCCGCTCGGCAATGTTCAAATAAAATTTGACATTGCTCTCGCTTATTCGTACTTTGGCTGCGCCGAAGATACTCCGTCTCGGCATAATCAAACATGAATGTTTGCTTCTGCGCTCGACTTTTCGTATCTTTGTCGTTCCGAACCGTCCGGAATGCCGAAACGGTTCGACATGCAAACGGTTTTCCCGCCGAAACAGGGAATGTCGGAACGGAGTCGGCGTTTGTAAACGCCGTTCATGTGAGGAAGACGGATTCCGTTCCGGCAGGCGAATCGCCTGATTATATTAATTGTTCCGTCTTCCTCGCACGACTCTATGGCAGACGAAAAAATCATCTTTTCCATGGTGGGGGTCTCCAAGACTTTCACCAACCAGAAAAAGGTTCTCAACAACATCTACCTCTCCTTCTTTTACGGAGCCAAGATCGGCATTATCGGTCTGAACGGTTCGGGCAAGTCGACGCTGATGAAGATCATCGCCGGACTGGACAAGAACTTTCAGGGCGAGGTGGTCTTTTCACCCGGCTACACGGTGGGTTATCTGGAACAGGAACCGCAGCTGGACGATTCGAAGACCGTGCGTGAAGTGGTCGAGGAAGGGTGTGCCGCGACCGTGGCGCTGCTCAAAGAGTACGAGCAGATCAACCAGCAATTGTGCGAGCCGATGGACGACGACACGATGGCGCGGCTCATCGAACGGCAGGGCGAGTTGTACGAGCAGATCGACCATGCGGGCGGCTGGGAGTTGGACAGCGTGCTGGAACGTGCGATGGACGCCCTGCGTTGTCCCGATCCCGACCAGTCGGTGAAGGTGCTGTCGGGCGGCGAACGCCGTCGCGTGGCGTTGTGTCGGTTGCTGTTGCAGCAGCCCGACGTACTGTTGCTGGACGAACCGACCAACCACCTCGACGCCGAGTCGATCGATTGGCTGGAACAACATCTGCAACAGTATAAGGGTACGGTGATCGCCGTGACGCACGACCGTTATTTCCTCGACAACGTGGCCGGCTGGATTTTGGAACTGGATCGCGGCGAGGGTATTCCGTGGAAGGGCAACTATTCGGGTTGGCTCGAACAGAAATCCAAGCGGCAGGAGATGGAGGAGAAGCAGGCGTCGAAGCGCCGCAAGACACTCGAACGCGAGTTGGAGTGGGTGCGCATGTCGCCCGCGGGCCGTCACGCCAAGAGCAAGGCGCGTCTGTCGGCCTACGACAAGATGCTCAACGAGGATGCCAAGCAGCAGGAGGAGAAGCTCGAAATCTATATTCCCAACGGCCCGCGTCTGGGCGACGTGGTGATCGAGGCGCACGACGTGAAGAAGGCCTTCGGCGACCGTGTATTGTACGAGAATCTCAACTTCACGCTGCCGCCCGCGGGCATCGTGGGCGTCATCGGCCCCAACGGTACGGGCAAGACTACCCTCTTCCGTATGATTATGGGGCTGGAGCAGCCCACGGCGGGAACCTTCACCGTGGGGCAGACCGTCAAATTGTCCTACGTCGATCAGCAGCACAAGTCGATCGATCCCGAAAAGACGGTCTACGAGGTGATCTCGCAGAACAGCGAGTGGATTCAGCTGGGCAACCGCCAGGTGCCGGCGCGTGCCTATGTGGCGCGCTTCAACTTCACGGGAGCCGATCAGGAGAAGAAATGCGGCGTGCTGTCGGGCGGCGAGCGCAACCGCCTGCATCTGGCCCTCGCACTCAAGGAAGGCGGCAACGTGCTGCTGCTCGACGAGCCGACCAACGACATCGATGTCAACACGTTGCGTGCGTTGGAGGAGGGCTTGGAGAATTTCGCCGGCTGCGCCGTCGTCATCTCGCACGACCGTTGGTTTCTGGATCGTATCGCCACGCATATCCTCTCGTTCGAGGGTGACTCGAAGGTGGTCTTCTATCAGGGATCGTACAGCGAGTTCGAGGAGTGGAAGCGTGCGCAGGGCGGCGACACGACGCCCCACCGCGTAAAATACAAGAAATTGATGGAGTAATCCGTCGGCTGTGTCGTGCGGATTGCGAAAATATGCGTTGATGGCTATGGGGATGTTTGCATTTTTATCGTGCGCTCGGGAGAATCCCTGTATCGACGCTTTCTGCTGGGATGTGCAGACGGCTGGCATGGCGCAGGAGGAGTCCGATATAAAGGGCGAGACGGATCTCGATGGGTTCCTTTCCGAGATCGAACGTTTCCCGTGGTACGATCAGGCCGTTTTGGCCGAGCGGAACCCGACGCTGTCGCCAACGGTTTCCGTCACCGATTTGAAAACCGACCGCTCCGTGTTCATTTCGGTGGGGTTGGCCGGCAGCCGGAAGGTCAGCTATTGGGTAGGTTACATCTATCCCGTGCAGAAACGTTTTCTTGGAATCGACCGCCTCTTCCGTCGTGTGGAGATGTACGAAACGGAACGAATGGATCGGATTATTCCGATCGTGAAGGCTTTTTTCGGACGCGACGATCAGGAGTTGCGTCGGCGGTTGGCGCCTCTGTCTCCGTATCTGCGGGTGAAAGAAAGCGGAGGCTGGTCGGCCTATATGGATAAAAAACAACAGATAGTGAAACAAATAAAGTAATCATGCAGAAACCTTCGATTCCCAAGGGGACGCGCGACTTCTCGCCCGCCGAGATGATGCGCCGCAACTATATTTTCGACTCGATCCGGCAGGTGTTCCGCACCTTCGGTTTCGCGCCGCTCGAAACCCCCGCCATGGAAAACCTCTCCACGCTGCTGGGAAAATACGGCGACGAGGGCGACAAGCTGCTGTTCAAGATTCTCAATTCGGGCGACTATGCGGCGGGACTTGCACCCGACGAACTGCGGCAGGCGTCGAAAATCTGCGAAAAGGGGCTGCGTTACGACCTCACGGTGCCCTTCGCGCGCTACGTCGTGCAGCATCAGGGCGAGATCGTCCTGCCGTTCAAGCGGTATCAGATCCAGCCTGTCTGGCGTGCCGACCGGCCGCAGAAAGGCCGCTACCGCGAATTCTACCAGTGCGACGTCGATGTCGTGGGCTCGCGTTCGCTGCTGAACGAGGTGGAGCTGGTGGAGATCGTCGAGCGCGTTTTCCGCAAGCTGGGCATCGCCGTGACGCTCAAAATGAACAACCGCAAGATTCTCTACGGTATCGCCGAGACGATCGGCCATGCCGACAAGATGATCGACATCACGGTGGCGATCGACAAGCTGGAGAAGATCGGTATCGACAACGTGAAGGCCGAACTGCGCGAACGCGGTATCGACGATGCGGCGATCGACAAACTTCAACCGATACTCGAACTGAGAGGAGACAACCGTCGTAAGCTCTCTGCGTTGCGCGATGTATTGAGCGGTTCCGAGACGGGGCTGAAAGGCGTCGAGGAGTTGGAGACGGTTTTCGGTTATGTCGAGCGGCTGGGTATCGCGCTCGCCGTCGAGTTGGATCTGTCGCTGGCGCGGGGTCTGAACTACTATACGGGGGCGATCTTCGAGGTCAAGGCCAACGATTATGCCATCGGCTCGATCTGCGGCGGCGGCCGCTACGACGACCTGACGGGTATTTTCGGTATGCCCGACACTTCGGGCGTGGGCATCTCGTTCGGTGCCGACCGCATCTACGACGTCATGGTCGGGCTGGAACTTTTCCCTGAGGAGGTGAACTTCTCGACGAAGGTGCTCTTCGTCAATCTGGGGGCCGACGAGGAGGCTGCGTCGCTCGGCCTGCTGCGGGCGTTGCGCGATGCCGGCGTCGCCGCCGAGATCTATCCCGAAAAGGGCAAGATGAAGAAGCAGATGGAGTATGCCAACCGCCGTTCGATCCCCTACGTGGCCATCGTCGGCAGCGACGAGTTGGCGCGGCAGACGGTGACGCTCAAAGATATGCGCACCGGCGAACAGCGGCAGGTGCCCTTCGCGGAGCTGGCCGCAAGTTTGCAGTAGAACGACCGGATTGCAACGGAGTCGTGCGGCGGAGGCGTTCGGCCCGGCCTCGCGGCTCCGTTGCGTCGTATGAATCAAGGAGAGTTATGAAACGTCTGATTACGTTGATCGTCGGCGTGTTGTGCACGGCTCCGTGGAGCGTGCGCGCCCAGTTCGACGATGCGGCGGCCGCGCAGTTGCAGAAACTCGTGCAGGCCTATCGCTATGTGGATGCCGCCTACGTCGATTCGCTCGATACGGCGCCGCTGGTCGAGGAGGCGATCCGCGGGATGCTCACGCGGCTCGATCCTCATTCTGCCTATCTTTCGGAGGAGGAGATGAAGGGCGTCGACGAGAGCTTCGACGGCAGTTTCGGCGGTATCGGGATCGAATTCAATGTGTTGAACGACACGGTGGTGATCGTCAACACGATCGCCGGAGGCCCTTCGGCGCAGGTGGGACTGCTGCCGGGCGACCGGATCGTGGGGATCGACGGGCAGCGGGCCGTCGGGCTGAGCCGGGCCGAGGTGCCCAAACGATTGCGCGGCCCGTCGGGCACGCAGGTGAGGTTGGAGGTGTCGCGCCATGCCGTGAAGGAGCCGCTGGCGTTTACCGTGACGCGCGGCGATATTCCGCTCCATACGGTCGACGCGGCCTACAAGGTCGATGCGGAGACGGGGTATATCAAGGTGAACCGTTTCGGGCGGACGACGATGCAGGAGTTCGTCGAGGCGTTCAAGGGGATGAAGGGCGTGCGTTCGCTGATCCTCGATCTGCGGGGCAACGGCGGCGGCCTGCTCGATCAGGCGGTCGCTATGGCCAACTTCTTCCTGCCGCGCGGCAGCCGGATCGTCTCGACCGAGGGGCGCGCGGTGCCGCCCCGCGCCTATACGGCGCCGGTCGACGGCGCTTTTCTCCGCGGACCGGTCGTGGTGCTCATCGACGAGAACTCGGCTTCGGCCAGCGAGATCGTCGCCGGGGCGTTGCAGGATTGGGACCGGGCGGTGGTCGTCGGTCGTCCGAGCTTCGGCAAGGGGTTGGTGCAACGTCAGTTCCGGTTGGGCGACGGCTCGGCGATCCGCGTCACGGTGGCGCGTTACCACACCCCTTCGGGGCGGGTTATTCAGCGACCCTATGAGAAGGGACACCGCGAGGAGTATTATGCCGCGCACCGCGAGCGGCTGACCGGCGTGCAGGCGGACAGCGTAGCGGCCGAAACGCCGCAGTTCGAGACCCTGCGCACGCATCGGCCGGTCTATGGCGGAGGCGGCATCCGTCCCGACGTTCGGGTCGAAGCCGATACCGTCGGGCAGACCGGTTACTGGCTGGCGCTGATGCGTCATGGCGTAGTCAACGAACTGGTGCTGCGCTATCTGGACCGGGAACGGCCGCAGCTGACGGCCCGCTATCCCGATTTCGAACGGTTCGATGCCGGATTCGCCGTATCGCCCGCGATGATGTCCGAACTGGCGGAGATGGCTGCGGCGCAGGGAATCGAACCCGCAGGGGATGAGGCGGTGCAGTCGGACGGGCTCCTGAAATTGCAGATCAAGGCACTGGTCGCTGAGCGGCTTTTCCCGCGCGAAGGCTTCTATCGGGTGATGAATGCGGCCGACGGATCGATGTTCCGGCGCGCGGTCGAACTGCTCGGGGCATGGTCGGAACAGGGAAAACATATCCTTTCGAAAAGAAAATAAGCGAATTTCAGAAGATTCGTTTGGATATTCCGGATATTTTTATTATTTTCGTCTACCGTGCAATACATAACCGCCGGAATTCGATCGGCGCGCATCCGGCGGGCGCGGGTTACGACAGTTGAAACCTAAATAACACCTGGATCATGTTTTCTCGAACGGATATACCGCGGAAAGAGAGTGAAGAGGTCGGCGAACATATTCTGACGAAGGCCGTGAAGGCGGGTCGCCGAACCTATTTTTTCGATGTTCGTGCGACGCGGGGCAATGACTATTACCTGACGATTACCGAAAGTCGGAAGACGACCGTCGCCGATGGTTCGGTCGTTTTCGACCGGTATAAGATTTTTCTTTACAAGGAAGATTTCGCCCGTTTCGACAGAACGTTGCGGGAGGTGCTGGATTTTATCGCTGCGTGTCAAAGGGCGGACGAAGCCTCCGCAAGGCAGAAAACGGAAGGTCCCGTTTCGGAATGAAAAAATGTCGTATTGTGAAATACGACATTTTTTTGTGCGGCGGGTCCGAACGACCGGTGCGTCGGGATATGAACACGCTTATCCGCGATTTTACTTCGGAATCCGGTTTCCGGTTGAGCGGCGGCATCGCCGGGCGATGCCGCCGTCCCGCACGGCGGACTCCATTCGGCCGGGACTCGCGTCGTTTCGCCGTCGTCGGAGAAGGGCGGAGCGGCCGGCGTGCGTCGTGAAGAGGGATAAACCTTAAAATTAAGGATAAATTAACTTCGGAGTCGGCCAGCAGGCGGCGTTATGTTGCGGAATTCGATTATCTTTGCGCAAGGAAAACCCTCCGCATGCGCGTCGTTCAGGTTCGATCGGATCGCTCCCGTGGGGTCTCCGGCCTGCGTGTCCCTGCGGACGAAACCATAATTTGCAAGCAGATCCAATGACGAATTATCTATTGTTGGCGCTCAAAGGTTGCGCTATGGGAATGGCCGACGTGATCCCCGGCGTTTCGGGCGGTACGATCGCCTTTATTTCGGGTATTTACACGGAACTGATCGAGTCGATCAAAAAACTGGGCGGCCCGTCGCTGCGGCTGTTGGCTACACTGCGTCTGCGGGAGTTCTGGCGTGAGATCAACGGAAATTTCCTGGCGGCGGTTTTCGTCGGAATTCTCGTAGCGGTCTTTTCGCTGGCGCGGGCGATGACTTACCTGTTGGAGCACCACCCCATTGAAATCTGGGCCTTCTTTTTCGGACTGATCGTCGCTTCGGCGCTGTTGGTGGCGCGCGACGTTACGCGCTGGAATGCCGCATCGGTCGTTTCGCTGTTGTGCGGCATCGCGGTAGCGTGGTGGATTACGGTGGCGTCGCCGTCGCAGACGCCCGAAACGTGGTGGTTCATTCTGCTGTCGGGTGCTATCGCCATTTGCGCGATGATCCTGCCCGGCATATCAGGTGCGTTCATTCTGCTGTTGATGGGCAAATACCAGTTTATTCTCAATGCCGTTTCGTCGTTCGACATCGGTATCCTGGCGCTGTTCGCAACGGGGGCGGTCGCCGGATTGGTGAGCTTTTCGCACGTGCTGTCGTGGCTGTTGCGGCGTTATCACGACGTGACGATCTCCCTGCTGATGGGCTTCATGGTCGGATCGCTCAACAAGGTGTGGCCGTGGAAAGAGACGCTCGAAAGCTATTTCGACAGTCACGGCGCGGCGCATCCGCTCGTCGAACGCAACGTGCTGCCTGCGACCTTTACGGAATTGACCGGTACGGAGGCGCAGGTGGGATGGGCTGTGGCGCTCTGCGCCTGCGGATTCCTGCTCATTTGGGGAATCGAGTACGTCGGCAATCGTATCGCCGCCAAAAAGGGCGAAGCATGAAACGGTACGGGTTGATCGGCCGGCCGCTCGGCCACTCCTTCTCGGCCGGTTATTTCGCAGCTAAGTTCCGCAGGGAGGGGATTACGGGGTGCGATTATGCGCTTTACGAGCTGCCTTCGATCGAGGCGTTGCCCGAATTGCTGGGGGCGCAACCCGAATTGCAGGGATTCAATGTGACCATTCCCTACAAACAGCGGATTTTCGACTATCTGGACGACGTGTCGGAAGAGGCCGCACGGATCGGGGCCGTGAATTGCGTGCGCCGCGACGGCGGGCGGTTGGCGGGTTTCAATACCGACATCGAGGGCATCCGCCTTTCGCTGCGCCTTCTGCTCGGCGACGATCTTCCCGAAGCGGCGCTGGTGCTGGGCGCCGGCGGAGCTTCGCAGGCGGTGCAGTATGCGCTCACGGAGGCGGGAATCCCCTATGCGGTCGTTTCGCGCGATCCGGCACGGGGGAACTTCCTTTACGACGATCTGAGGCCAGAGGTCGTTGCCGGACACCGGCTGATCGTCAACGCTACGCCGGTGGGGACGTTTCCGCATGTCGACGAAGCGCCGCTGCTGCCCTACGAGGCGCTGACGGCGGCGCATTACCTGTTCGATCTGGTCTATAATCCCGAACGGACGCAGTTCTTGTTGCGCGGCGAGCGGCAGGGAGCGCGCACGCTCAACGGCCTTCCCATGCTCGAAGCGCAGGCCGAGGCGTCGTGGCGTATCTGGAACGGCGTTATTTAGCGGCGTCTTCTCCGTCCATCGAGCGGAGCAGGGCCGCCGCCCATTCGGCGTCCTCCTCGCGGACGACGATCTGGGCCGGCATCGTTCCGACGGGATAGATGGCCGACATGTATTCGTTGCGGATCGTGGCGAAGATGCCTTCGCTTTCCAACAGCGATTTAGCCGTTTCGGCCCGGGTAATCGAGTCGTATTCCCGAATTACCACCAGTTCTTCATTGTTATCCATAGTTCCGTAGATTTAGGTTGCACGAAAGATAAACTCTTTCGGCGATAAATCCAAAAATATTGCCAGACAATTCGTAAGCGGCTGCGGTCGACGGATTGTTGATAATTCGTCTGGCGGACGGTTGTCTTTTTTTCATTAAATGCGTACCTTTGACTGCGCCTTAGATACGGTGCCCCGTAAGATGCGAATAAAGTTTGCATTGCGCTCGGCTTAATCGTACTTTGGCTGACGCCGAAGATACTCCGCCTCAGCAATCGCAAATAAATTTGCATTGCGCTCGGCTTAATCGAACTTTGGCTGACGCCGAAGATACTTCGCCTCGGCAATCGCAAATAAATTTGCATTGCGCTCGGCTTAACCGTACTTTGGCTGACGCCTTAGATACTCCGCCTCGGCAATTGCAAATAAATTTGCATTGCGCTCGGCTTAACCGTATCTTTGGTAAAAAGAAGACGACGTTATGACAACCCCTCCCGATTTCGTGCATCTGCACGTCCATTCACAGTATTCGATTCTCGACGGCCAGGCCAGCATTCAGAAGCTGGTAGACAAGGCCATGCGGGACGGACAGCCGGGCATCGCGTTGACCGATCACGGCAACATGTTCGGTATCAAGGAATTTTATAACTACGTCAAGAAAGTCAAGGGAAAATACAAAGCGCAGGCCGCCGAAGCCGAGGCGCGTCTGGCGGCGCTCGTCGACGGCTCGCAGGCGCCGGCCGATCCGGCGGAGATCGCCCGCTGCCGGGCCGAACTGGCCGACCTGAAACGCAAGGCAGCGTTCAAGCCGATCATCGGCAGCGAGGTTTACGTGGCGCGGCGGCGGATGCAGGACAAGGAGGGAAAACCCGATCAGAGCGGTTACCACCTGATCCTGCTGGCCAAGAATCTCAAAGGGTATCACAATCTCATCAAGATCGTGTCGAAAGCGTGGACCGAAGGATTCTACATGCGTCCGCGTACCGACCGCGTCGAGTTGGAGAAATACCACGAGGGGCTGATCTGCTGTTCGGCCTGCCTGGCGGGCGAGGTGCCCCGCGCGATTACGGCCGACGACATGCAGAAGGCCGAGGAGGCGATCCTGTGGCACAAAAAACTCTTCGGCGACGACTATTACCTCGAATTGCAGCTGCACAAGGCCACCGTCGAGCGGGCCAACCACGAAGCCTATCCGATGCAGCTCAAAGTGAACGAGCATCTGCGCCGACTGGCCGCGAAACACGGCGTCCGTCTGGTCTGTACCAACGACGTGCACTTCGTGGACGAAGACAACGCCGAGGCGCACGACCGGCTGATCTGCCTCTCGACCGGCAAGGACCTCGACGATCCCAAGCGAATGCTCTACTCCAAGCAGGAGTGGCTCAAAACCCGCGAGGAGATGGCGGCGATCTTCGGCGACGTACCCGAAGCGATGGCTACGACGGTCGAAATCTGCGAACAGGTCGAGACCTATTCCATCGACCACTCCCCCATCATGCCTACCTTCGAAATTCCGGCCGAGTTCGGAACCGAGGAGGGCTACCGGCAGCGTTTTTCGGAGAAAGACCTTTTCGACGAGTTCACGCAGGACGAGAACGGCAACGTCGTGCTCAGCGAGGAGGAGGCCCGCAAGAAGATCGAAAAACTGGGCGGATACGACAAGCTCTACCGCATCAAGTTGGAGGCCGATTACCTGCGCAAGCTGACGATGGACGGTGCGCGCAAGCGTTACGGCGAGCAGCTTACCGACGAACAACAGGAGCGGCTCAATTTCGAGCTGCACATCATGAAGACGATGGGTTTTCCGGGTTACTTCCTCATCGTGCAGGACTTCATCCGCGCCGCACGCGAGGAGCTGGACGTGTCGGTCGGCCCTGGCCGCGGTTCGGCGGCCGGTTCGGCCGTGGCCTACTGCCTGGGGATCACGCAGATCGACCCGATCGCCTACGATCTGCTGTTCGAGCGTTTCCTGAATCCCGACCGTATCTCGCTGCCCGATATCGACGTCGATTTCGACGACGACGGCCGCGGTCGCGTGCTCAACTGGGTGACGCAGAAGTACGGCAAGGAGAAGGTCGCCCACATCATCACCTACGGTACGATGGCCACCAAGATGGCGATCAAGGACGTGGCGCGCGTGCAGAAGTTGTTGCTCGCGGAGTCCGATCGCCTCTGCAAACTGGTGCCCGACAAGATTCCCGACAAGAAGCTCAACCTGCCGAATGCAATCGAGTATGTCCCCGAATTGAAGGCTGCGGCGGAGTCGGACAACCCCGTTCTGCGCGACACGATGCGCTATGCCCAGATGCTCGAAGGCAACGTGCGCGGTACGGGTGTTCACGCCTGCGGTACGATCATCTGCCGCGACGACATCACCGACTGGGTACCCGTTTCGACGGCCGACGACAAGGAGACGGGGCAAAAGATGCTCGTCACGCAGTACGAAGGTTCGGTGATCGAGGATACGGGACTTATCAAGATGGACTTCCTGGGGTTGAAGACTCTGTCGATCATCAAGGATGCCGTGGAGAACATCCGCCTCACGACGGGCAGGAAGATCGATATCGACGACTTCTCGATCATCGACGATCCGGCTACCTACAAGCTCTTCTGCGAGGGCCGTACCGTCGGGACGTTCCAGTTCGAGTCCCCCGGAATGCAGAAATACCTGCGCGAGTTGCAGCCGTCGACCTTCGAGGATCTGATCGCCATGAACGCGCTCTATCGGCCCGGCCCGATGGATTATATCCCGGATTTCATCGCCCGCAAGCACGGCCGCAGTCCGATCGTCTACGATATTCCCGTCATGGAGAAGTATCTGAAAGACACCTACGGCGTGACGGTCTACCAGGAGCAGGTCATGTTGTTGTCGCGTCTGCTGGCCAACTTCACGCGCGGCGAGTCCGACACGTTGCGCAAGGCGATGGGCAAGAAGCTCAAAGACAAGCTGGACGCCTTGAAGCCCAAGTTCATCAAGGGAGGACAGGCCAACGGCCACGACCCGAAAGTGCTCGAAAAGATCTGGGGCGACTGGGAGAAGTTCGCCTCTTATGCCTTCAACAAATCGCATGCTACCTGCTATTCGTGGGTGGCTTTTCAGACGGCCTACCTCAAAGCCAACTACCCCTCGGAGTACATGGCGGCGGTGCTGAGTCGAAACCTGGCGAACGTCGAGCAGCTGACGATCTACATGAACGAGTGCAAGCGTATGGGCATCAATGTGCTCGGCCCCGACATCAACGAGTCGATGCTGCAATTCTCGGCCAACAGGCAGGGCGACGTGCGCTTCGGGCTGGCGGCGATCAAGGGTGTCGGCGAAGCGGCCGTGGAGAGCATCATCGCCGAACGGACGAAGAACGGGCGCTTCAAGGACATTTACGACTTCATCGAACGGGTCGACTATTCGCTCGTGAACCGCAAGTGCCTGGAAAATATCGCCTATGCCGGAGGATTCGATTCGATTTCGGAGTTCAGCCGCTGCAAGTTTTTCGCCGTCGATCAGCGCGACAACAACGGCGTGACCTACATCGAGCAGCTGATGCGTTACGGACAGCGTTATCAGAGCGAGAAGAACAACGCCCAGCAGAGTCTCTTCGGCGGCGATACCGGAACGACCGACATCACGCCGCCGGTGATTCCCGCCTGCGCCGAGTGGTCGCAGCTCGAAAAGCTCAACAAGGAACGCGAGGTGATCGGACTCTATCTCTCGGCCCATCCGCTCGACGACTACAAGGTGATCATCCGCAACATGTGCAAGACGCAGGTGGGCGATCTGGATCACCTCGACGAGTTGAAGGGCAAGGAGATCGCCGTGGCGGGCATGGTCGTCGCGGTGCAGAACCTGACGACCAAGACCGGAAAGCCGTGGGGAAAGTTCAAGCTGGAGGATTACAACGGCACGCACGAGTTCGCGCTTTTCGGCAAGGATTACGAGAATTTCCGCAAATACCTTTTCAGCGACTATTTCCTCTTTATCCGGGGACGGGTACAGCCGCGCCCCTACAACGACCAGGAGCTGGAATTCCGCATCACGTCGATGATGCAGCTGTCGGAGTTGCAGGAGGCCGTCAAGGAGGTGCACGTGCAGCTGGCCGTCGAGGAGATCACGCGCGACCTGATCGCACGGATGGGCCGTTCGGTCAAGGAGGCGAAGGGCAATACCCTGCTGCGGCTGAACGTCTACGACCGGCAGGCACAGGTGTCGCTCAATCTCTTTTCGAAGAGTTACAAGGTGAGCCTTACGCAGGAATTGGTGTCGTTCTTCGAAGACAATGACATAAAGTATACTGTTATATAATCAAAACAACAAATTAAAAATCAGGTGAATTATGGCAATTGAACTGACAACTGAAAATTACGGCGAGATCGCCGCCTCGAAACTCCCTGTTTTGATCGATTTCGGTGCCGAATGGTGCGGTCCCTGCCGCATGGTGGCGCCGATTGTCGAAGAGTTGGCCGGAGAGTACGAAGGCCGCGTGTTGATCTGCACATGCGATGCGGAGAAGAGCGACGACATCGTGGCGACCTATAAGGTGCGCAACATCCCGACGCTCGTCTTTCTGAAGGAGGGACAGGAGGTCGCCAGAATCGTGGGTGCGACGACCAAGGCGGAGATCGTCGACAAATTGTCGAAACTGCTCTGAGCGATGATCCGTTCGTGCGAATGGCACGGGACGCAGGCCGTGGAGTTCACCAAGCGGGACTACACGGCCTTGCTCGTTCCGTCGGTGGGGGCGAATCTGGTGCGGCTGGCCCATACGCGATTGGGTGTGGAGGTGTTGCGCACGCCGTCGGAACGGGAGCATGACGAGTTCCTTCGGCATCCCCATGTCTACGGCGTGCCGATCCTCTTTCCGCCCAACCGGATCGCCGACGGACGGTTTCGGTTCGACGGCCGCGAATACCGCTTCCCGATTACCCGTCCCGAGGAGAACAACTACCATCACGGCATCCTCAAAAGCCAGCCGTTCGCGGTGTCGAAGGCCGTCGAGACGCCCGACGAGGTGCTGATCGAAACACGCTGTTATTCGAATGCGGCCTCGGATGCGATCTATCGGGATTTCCCGCACGCCTTCAAGTGCAAGATCACCTACCGGCTTTCGGCCGAAGGGTTGGAGCAGGAGGTGATGTTCGGCAATAAGAGCGACCTTCCCATGCCTGTCGGCGTGGGATTCCACACGCCGCTCAACGTTCCCTTCGCCGGCGGCGATGCGGCGGACTACCGGCTCCGTATGGCCGTGGGCGAATGTTTCGAGTTGAACGGACGCAATCTCCCGACCGGACGGTTGCTGCCGCTCGACGAACGGTTTGCACGGCTGCGTGCTCCCGAATGGTTGCAGGCGACCGGCTGCGAGGCGATCGAAGCTGGTTTTTCGGTGCGCGAGATCGAGGTCGACGGCCGGCCTTTCCGCGGTGCCGTGGTAGAGAATCGCCGTACGGGAGTGCGGGTTTTCTACGAGGTCGACTCCCAGACGCTCTATTGGACGCTCTGGAACAACGGCGGGCAGGTGCCCTACTGCTGTCCCGAGCCGCAGTCGTGGGCCACCGATGCGCCGAATCTGCCCGACCGCGAACGGTGGGGATTCCGCTCGATCCCGCCGGGCGGCAAGTGGTCGATCCGTTACCGGTTGTATGTGAAATAATTCGGAACACGGTGCGGCACGAAAACCGTACCCGTTCCCTTAGCGGATTTGGACATGGTGTATCGTTTGGAGACGGAGCGGTTGCGACTGAGGGAGTGGCTTCCGGAGGACAGGGAGCCGCTGGCCGCGATGAATGCCGACCGGAGGGTAATGGAGTTTTTCCCGCACCCGCTGTCGCGGGCGGAGTCGGACGCTTTTTTCGATCGGATCGTCGCCGAATGGGCGGAGTCCGGTCGGGGACTGTATGCCGTCGAACGACGCGGGGACGGACGGCTGATCGGGTTGACGGGGCTGCACCGTGCGGCCTTCGAGGCGTCGTTTACACCCTGTATCGAGATCGGATGGCGGTTCGTCGCCGAGGTCTGGGGGCAGGGCTATGCCACCGAAGCGGCGCGGGCTGTGCTGCACGATGCCTTCGGCCGGTTGGGACTGCCGCGGGTGTACTCCTTTACGGCGGCGGTGAACCTTCGTTCGGAGCGGGTGATGCGGCGGCTGGGGATGCGCAACCTCGGCGGATTCGATCATCCGGCCTTGCCCGTCGGGCATCTCCTGCGGCGGCATGTGCTCTATGCGGCTGCACGGGATACTTTCGAGGGACGATTTTCCGTTAGACCTTAAAACTGCAACGATCATGGAATATATAACGCCGTTTCTTTACCTGCTCAATACGATGGCTCCCTACCTGCTGCTGGGATTCCTGCTGGCGGGAGTCATCCACGCCTACGTCCCGCGCAGGCTCTATGCGCGCTACCTTTCGCAGCCCGATTTCCGCTCGGTGGCGCTGGCCGCCCTCTTCGGCGTGCCGCTGCCCCTGTGTTCGTGCGGCGTGATTCCCACGGCGATGTCGCTGCGGCGCGAGGGGGCGTCGAAGGGTGCCGTGACGTCGTTTCTGATCGCCACGCCGCAGACCGGCGTCGATTCGATCGTGGCGACCTACTCGGTGCTGGGCCTTCCCTTCGCCGTGATCCGGCCCGTCGTGGCGCTCGTGACGGCGCTGGCGGGAGGATGGACGGTCAATCGGCTGACCCGCAGCGAGACCGACGGTATCCTTCCGGCGGCGGAAGGCGGCGAGGTTCGTCGCAGCGGCAGCCGGTTCGTGGAGGCGTTGCGCTACGGATTCGTGGATATGATCCAGGACATCGGCCGCTGGCTGGTGCTGGGATTGCTCGTCGCAGGGCTGATTACGATTCTGGTGCCCGACAACTTTTTCGCCTCGTTCGCCGACAAGCCGCTGCTGAATATGGCCGTCGTGCTGCTCTTCTCGATTCCGATGTATCTCTGTGCCACGGGATCGATTCCGATTGCGGCGGCGCTGATGCTCAAAGGGTTGTCGCCCGGTGCGGCGCTAGTGCTGCTCATGGCGGGACCGGCGACCAACACGGCGTCGATTCTGGTGATCGGCAAGGTGCTGGGACGCCGCACGCTGGCGGCCTACCTGGGGGCGATCGTCGCGGGAGCCGTGGGCTTCGGGCTGGCGATCGACTATCTGCTGCCGGCAGCGTGGTTCGTTCCTTCCGGGGCGGTACATGCGGCCTGCCACGGCGAGGCGGGCTATTCGTGGGTGGAGGTCGCGTCGAGCGCGCTGCTCGCGGCTCTGCTGGCCTATGCCCTGATGAAACGGTTCATTCATAGAAAAAACGATACGAGTATGACCAAACAGATTTATCGCGTGGGCGGTATGAGCTGCAACCACTGCAAGGCCAGCGTCGAGAAGAATCTCGCGCTGCTGCCCTCCGTCACGGCCGTCGAAGTCGATTTGACGGCGGGAACGGTCGCTGTCGAGGGAACGGCGGACGCCGCCGGGATTCGGAAGGTGATCGAGGAGTTGGGCTTCGAGTACAAGGGGCGCGCATAGCCTTTTCCGACCGGATGAAAAGCGTCCTGCGGCAGTTGTCGCAGGACACTTTTATTTTGGGTGCAGTGTTCTACTCTGTTCCAGCCGTTCGGTTCGCAGCGGCGGAAGCCGTGTTGCGGAGGTCGCAGGCCATGATATATTCTTCGGGTGTCCGCTTCACGATGCGGAATCCGAGCCGGCGGTAGAGACGCACGGCCGGATTCCGGCGCTGGACTGAAAGCGAGGCTTCCGGATACCCTGCTGCGGAGAGCCGTTGCAGCATCTCGCGCATCAGCCGTGTGCCGATGCCCCGTCCCCGGCAGGGGGTCGCGACCGACAGGACGAATTCGGGAATGCCTTCGCCGATATATCCGTAGGCCCGAATGCAGCGCACCCAGACCATTCCGACGACGTGCCCTTCCGCTTGCGCGACCAGGCAGCGGTCGTCGGGAAGTGTGCCGAAATCCGCGATGTAGATGCGCAGCGACGGATGTTCGACGATCTGTCGCGGCAGGGGCGACGACGGGTCGCTGCGATAGATCGCGTCGTAGAGAAAATCGGCCAACAGCGGGAATTCCTCCCTGCGAATCGGACGTATCGTGAGTTCCATGCTTCGAAGATAGCGATTTTTTTTGGGAGGGGGCGAAAGCGGATTTACGTTTGGTTACCCGTGCGGTTCAACGCCGGCGGCCGGTACTGCACGAGCTTCGGCGAGTTGCAGTCCGCCGCATGGGGCGGCGGCGAACTGTCGGCATCGCTGAGCGATGCCGTGCTTTTCCGATTGTAGACACACCAAAAAGGGATATGTCCCGAAAGAACATATCCCCTTTTGATGCTGCGAGTGCCGTGTCTGCTTATTTCTCGATCAGCGAGATCGATCGCTGGATGAACTCCGTCAGGTTTTTGCCTTTGAGCATCCCGTTGGTGAGCAGTGCCAGGTCGATGATCTGCCGCACGAGCGAATCCTTCTCGCCGATCTGGCGCAGCCGTTCGTTGCGTTCGTCGCGCAGCGTGACGACCTTCTTCGACAACTCCTCGCGCTGGTTTTTCTCCTCGGCGGTGAGCTCCTCCTCCTTTTTCTTGTCGATCGTCTCCTCGAACCGCTTCTCCTCCTGCACGGCGGCATCGATCTTCTTGGTGATCGATTTGAGTTTGTCGCCGTACTCCTTCTCGACGTTTTGGAGGATGTCGATCACGATCGGGTGGTTGCCGTTGACGACGAGGGTGAAGTTGTCGGGCATCTGACCGTAGAACTGGCTCATGCCTCCGCCGCTCATGGCGGCCATCTCCTTCATGCGGCGCATGAACTCGTTCTGCGTGATGACGACGGGCGCTTCGCCGGCTGCCATCGGCTCGAAGGCGATGTTGTAGTGGATCTTCTCGTCGTGCGGCATCTGCGCTTCGAAGACGGGGCGCAGAATCTCCTGCTGCGCCTCCGAGAGCGACATTTTGAGCGAGTCCTCCTTCTGGATCAATTTGTCCACGATGTCGCTGTCGACGCGCACGAAGCGCTGCTCCTTGTGCTTCGACTCGTACCAGTTGACGTAGTGGTTGTCGAGCGGGCCGTTCATTTCGAGCACGTCGTAGCCTTTGCCCTTCGCGGCTTCGAGGGCCGCGAGTTTGGCGACGGGGTCGTCGACGTAGAGGAAGACGAGCGTCTGGTGCTTGTCGGTCTGGTTGGCCTTGACCAGCTCTTCGTATTCGGCGGGCGTGAAGTATTTGCCGTCGGTATTCTTCCACAGCATGAACGACTGCGCCTTTTCAGCGAATTTCTCGTCGGTGAGGATTCCGTACTGGATGAAGATTTTCAGGTCGTCCCACTTCTTCTCGAATTCGGGGCGCATGGTGTTGAACAACTCCTGCAAGCGGTCGGCCACCTTGCGCGTGATGTAGTTCGAGATCTTCTTGACGTTCGAATCGCTTTGGAGATAGCTGCGCGAGACGTTGAGCGGGATGTCGGGCGAATCGATCACGCCGTGCAGCAGCGTGAGGTACTCCGGTACGATTCCCTCGACCTGATCCGTCACGTAGACCTGGTTGGAGTAGAGCTGGATCTTGTTCTTCTGAATCTCGAAGTTGTTGCGGATCTTCGGGAAGTAGAGAATGCCCGTCAGGTGGAACGGATAGTCGATGTTCAGGTGGATCGAGAAGAGCGGCTCTTCGCCCGTCGGGTAGAGCTCGTGGTAGAACTCCTTGTACTGTTCTTCGGTGATGTCGGCCGGCTTGCGCATCCACAGCGGATCGGTGTCGTTGACGATGTTGTCCTTGTCGGTATCGACATACTTGCCGTCCTTCCACTCCTTGACCTTGCCGAAGGCGATGGGAACGGGCAGGAACCGGCAGTATTTGCGCAGCAATTCCTCGATTTTGGCCGCTTCGGCGTACTCCTTGGCCTCTTCGGAGAGGTGCAGGACGATCGTCGTCCCGCGGTCGTGCGCCTCGTCGCTCTCCTCCATCGAGAACTCGGGCGAGCCGTTGCACTCCCAATGCACGGTCTTGCTGCCCTCCTTGTAGGATCTGGTGATGATCTCCACCTTGTCCGCGACCATGAACGAAGAGTAGAACCCCAGACCGAAGTGGCCGATGATCGCCTGATCCTTGTACTTGGCCATGAACTCCTCGGCGCCCGAGAAGGCGATCTGGTTGATGTAGCGGTCGACCTCGTCGGCCGTCATGCCGATTCCGCGGTCGGTGATCGTGAGCAGCCGCTTGTCGGTGTCCACCGCAATGCGGATCGTCAGGTCGCCCAATTCACCCTGCATTTCGCCACGCGAAGCCAGTGCTTTGAGTTTCTGCGTGGCGTCGACTGCGTTCGACACCAATTCGCGCAGGAAGATTTCGTGGTCGGAATAGAGGAATTTCTTGATGACGGGAAAGATGTTTTCGGTCGTCACCCCGATTTTACCGTTTGTCATAGTCGTATTCTGGTTTTAGTCTGTTTTTTCCGTTCGCGGAGAGATCAAACTATGTGCCAGCGCACGTTTCCTGCCAGAATGACAGCCGGAGACTGACAAAAACGAAAGGCCGGAGACCGTTGTCCGATCTCCGGCTGCCGAAAAGCGTGCAGCCCCTACTTCATGGCTTCGGCGAGCGCCTCGACGAACCATTGCGGAGCGCGTGTCGGACGGTGCGTGTCGGCATGGAGAAAACCCAGCGTCGTCATGCCCGTGTTGAGCAGTTCGCCCTGCGAGTTGTAGACCTCGTATTCGAAACGGATGCGCGCCGTAGGCATTTCGCGCAGTAGGATGCGCACCGTAAGGCAGTCGTCGAAGAAAGCCGGACGTTTGTAGACCGACTGCACCTCCAGGATCGGCATGATGATGCCCTTTCGTTCCATGTCGGCGTAGGAGAGCCCCATCGAGCGCATCAGGTCGGAGCGCGCCTCTTCGTAGTAGCAGATGTAGTTCGAGTGGTGGACGAACCCCATTTGGTCGGTATGCTTGTACCAGACCCGGATTTTGGTGTCGTGTGTAATCATAGTGCGGTAAATTCGATAATGCTCTTTTCTTTGGTAAACGGCCGGTCCAGATGCGGCGCTCCTTCGGAGGGAATGAAGAGTCTCGCCGGTACACCGTCAGCCGTGACGGAATACTCGCCCGCAGGCGGCAGCAGCTTGTAGGGGTCGTCGATGCGGAGGGAGCCGCGGGCGACGTCGGCCATCAGCAGATAGGGATGTCCCAGCATACGGGCGGCGCGGGCCATCTCGGCGTGTTCGACGAGCGACCGGACGACGGTCGAACTGACCTTTTCGCCGCCGACGCTGAACGGTTCGATCCGGTACAGCCGCAATGTCGGCCGCTCCGATGAGCGCAGCGAACCGTAGTCGCCCTCCTTGTTGTGCCCGAAGTGGTGGTTATACCCCATTACGAGTGTTTCGACGCCCAGTTTTCCGATTAGGTCGCGGCGGATGAAATCGGCGGAACCCGTCCGGCTGAATTCGCGGGTAAAAGGGATGACGACCAGATTGTCGATGCCGGCCCGTTCGAGCAGCCAGACCTTCTCGTCGAGCGTCGTGAGCAGGCGCAGATCGGTCTGTGTTTCGAGTACGATGCGCGGGTGGGGCGAGAATGTGACGACGATACTTTCGCCGTCGCGTTCGCGGGCGAAGCGGCGCACGGCCGCGAGCAACTCGCTGTGACCGCCGTGTACGCCGTCGAACGATCCGACGGTAGCCGCCGGGTGGCGGAATGCGGGGAGCCGGTCGATTCCGTGGAAAACTTTCATCGTGCCTCGGTTCAGTCGTCGGTCGGGTTCTCCTCGTTCTCCTTGACGAAATAGGCGACCTTTTCGAGCAGCGTGGTGATGTCGTAGTTCTCGACCACGATGCCGCGCGGGAAGTTGAGCGGCCGCGAGGTGAAGTTGAGCACGCCCTTGATGCCGGCGTTGACGATCGGGACGACCAGTTCGTCGGCTACGCGCGAGGGAGACGAGACGATGACGATGTCGATGTTCTTGTCCTCGACCACCTCCTCGAATGTCTCCATATGGTGGCATGGAATGCCGTCGATCGTCTGGCCGACCTTCGCGGGGTCGATGTCGAACGCGGTGGTGATCTTCAATTTCAGGCCGCGGCCGTTGAAATACTTGGTGATGGCCTGGCCGAGGTGTCCCATGCCGATGACGGCGATGTTGGTCACCGTGTCGCTGTCGAGGATGTTGCTGATGAAATCGATGAGCACCTTCACGTCGTAGCCCTTCTTCGTGTCGCTCGAAAAGCCGATGAGCATCAGGTCGCGGCGCACCTGCACCGCCGTGATGCCGTGGATGCCGGCCAGCACGTGGGAGAAGATGTGGGTAATCCCCTGCTTGTGGCAGGAGAGCAGCGTACGGCGGTACTCGCTCAGCCGTTCGATCGTTTTTTCGGGGATATTGGAAGATGCCATGGTCGGATTATTCGAGCGTGATGGTATAGTTGTCGTTGTAGACGACACGCACCCATTCGGTGTTGACGCGGTTGCCGTCGGCCGTCCGCGTAAAGCGGTAAGGCGTCTGGAGCGGCGTGAAGGTCTCGTCGTCGAAAAAGCCGTTGATGTCGTCGAACATCGCCGAGCCGAACAGAACGGCCGCGTCGTACCCCCGATAGGAGTAGAGCGTCGGCAGCGAACCGAATGCGGAGATATAGCGGTTGTCGAAGGTGCGGATGCGTTCGTCGTCGCGTTTGGCGTGATAGGTCGAGATGAAGGTCACCCGATTCTTGAAAAAGAGGTTGCGGTCGATGTTGTCGAACCGGTTCCAGTGCGGGCCGCCGATGACGTCGTACTGCGGTGCGGAGTGGCCGCGGGCGATGATATTGCTGCTGGCCGAGGCCAGTGCGGCGAGAATCGAGTCGACCTCGGTCTCTTTGCCCGACAATACGACGAGCAGGGCGCTGTCGCGGGCCGAGAGGATGCTGCCGATGTTGCTGCCCTGCTCGTAGCGGAACGTTTCGTACCCCACGTCGGGAATCAGCGCCTTGACGGCCTGTTCGAACGCCGTGTCGGTGTGCTGGCTGTAAATCAGTACGACCCTGCGGCCGCTGTTGAGCGGCCGGGCGAGTTTCGCGTATTTCCGGGCGGGATCGGGCGCCATTTGGAAGAGGACGTCGCTGTGCGTATGGTCGATCGTCGCCAGCGGCGAAACGACCGGAATACCCTCCTGCTCGGCGATGCGCAGGACGGGTGCCAGTTCGTCTTCGTACACGGGGCCGACGATCAGTTGCGAGCGGGCGAGAGCGCTGTCGGCGACGAGTGTCGCGACCTTCGCGGGATCGTGCGCCGTGTCGAAAACGTCGAGCCGTACCGACCGGCCGTCGCGGCGGAGCCGGTCGACGCCCAGCAGGAATCCCTGATAGAATTCGGTATAGCTGGCATTGGGGCGCCCGTCGGTCGTGGCGGGCAGCAGCAGCGACAAGCGGAGCGCGGCGTCCGGCGCGAGTGTCAGGAGTTTTTCGGCGGGCGGCCGCACCGTCAGCGTGTCGGCCGGTTGCTCGGCGGTGGCGGGTGCATCGGCCGTCGGCAACTTGATGATCGCACCGGCTTTGAGCGTTGCGGACGAAAGGCCTTCGTTGAGTTCCGAGAGCGTTTGCTCCGTAGTCCGGTTGGCGTGGGCGAGCGAATACATCGTATCGCCCGGTCGGACGACGTAATAGCGGAAACCGTCGGTCGGAACGCTGTTCAGCTTCTCCTTGTACTCCTCCAATTCGGCGAGATTTTCGGCGTTGCTGGTCTTGCCCACCTCCTTTTTCCGTACCAGCAGCGTGCCGCCGATCGTCAGGTGCGTAGGATCGAGATTCTCGTTATCCTCCAGCAGCGTCTCGACCGAAATGCCGTAGCGCTTCGAAATGGCGTAGAGCGTCTCGTGCGCCTCCACCGTATGCAGAATGAACTTTTTGCGGAGTTTCTTCTCCTGTCTGGCCGTGAGCGGCGCTTCGTCGGGTTGCATCTGCGGGGCGGGAACCGGAATTTTGACGTTCTGGTCGGTTTTCAACACGTCGGCCATCGTCGGATTGTACGCCACGAGCGTCTGCTCGCTCACGCCGTAGAGCCGTGCGATCGAGTAGAGCGTCTGGCCGGGTTGCACGGTGTGGATGTAGAACTTCTCGCCGCCGATATAGACGATCGTCTCCGACTTCTGCGACTGCGGAGCCGACGCCGATACAGGCGTCAACCCGATGCAGAGACATGCCGCCGTTATGAGAATCGGTCTGTACATACGCATCTAACGTTTCTTCTCCTTCGAGCCGCGCAGCCGGATTTCGGTGATGACCTTTTTCGTGTAGAGCGGGAAATCGCCGTTCATCATCCAGTTGTAGTAGCTCGGTTCCGACTCGAATATTTCGGCTACACAGCGGCCTTTGTACTTTCCGAAACCGAAGACCTCCTCCCCTTTCTCGTTATAGAGAATGCGTCCGGCGTAGTCGGCCGACTCGTTGCGCGTGGAGAATTCGGCCAGGAAATCGATGTCGTTTTCCAGGTTGTCGTAGCGGTCCAGCTGCGCTTTGAGCACCTCGTAGGTCGCCAGCGTATCGGCTTCGGCCGAATGGGCGTTCGTGAGGTCCTTGTCGCAGTAGAACTTGTAGGCGGCTACGAGCGTACGCTGCTCCATCTTGTGAAAGATGTTCTGCACGTCGACGAAGCGGCGCCGCTTGAAGTCGACGCCGATGCCGGCGCGCATGAACTCCTCGACGAGCATCGGCAGGTCGAAACGGTTGGAGTTGAACCCTCCGAAGTCGCAGCCGGCGATGAACTGTTCGAGCGACCGGGCGATCTGCGCGAAGGTCGGACAATCCTTCACATCCTCGTCGGTGATGCCGTGAATGGCGGTCGCCTCTTCGGGGATGTGTATGCCGGGGTTGATCTTGCGGGTCTTGACGATCTCCTCGCCGTCGGGCATCACCTTGACCATCGAGATCTCGACGATGCGGTCTTTGGCGGTGTCGACGCCGGTGGTTTCCAGATCGAAAAAGACGATGGGACGTTTGAGGTTCAGTTTCATGCTTCGGTCTTTTTGCGGAACAGTCCGCGGATCAGGTCGAGCGCCTCGGCGGCGTTGCTGCGGAAGGTGTCGGAGGCGTCCTTCACCTTGTTCGCGACGGCGTCGCCCAGCACCTCTTCGAACGTGTCGAGTACGCGGGTGCAGACCTCTTCGGCGTAGCCGGTGCGGCGGGCTACTTCGCCGATCAATTCACGTTTGTTCATCGTCGTCAGGCATTGATCATCATCGGCATGAGCAGCATCAGCGTGTCGCTGGACTGCTTTTCGTCATAAACGGGCTTGAAAACGCCCGCACGGGTAGAATCGGCCAGCTCGATCACCACCGTCGGCGTCTCGATGTTCGAGAGGATCTCGACGAGGAAGGTCGACTTGAACCCGATGGTGATCGACTGTCCGTCGTAGCTGCACGAGATCGTCTCGTTGGCCGACATCGAGTAGTCGATGTCCTGCGCCGTGAGGTTGATCTTGTTGTCGGCGATGTCCATGCGGATGAGGTTGGTCGCCGGATTCGAGCAGACGGCCACGCGCTTGATGCCATTGACCAGTTCGATGCGGTCGATGAGCACCTTGTTGGGGTTGGCCGTCGGGATGACGGCGTTGTAGTTGGGATAGCTGCCCTCGATCAGACGGCACACCAACGTGTGGTTTTTGAGGTTGAAGAGCACGTTCTTCGAGTCGAACGACACCTTGACCGGCGCTTCCTCTTTGAGCAGCATGCCTTTGAGCAGGTTCGCCGGTTTCTTGGGCAGGATGAAAGCCGCCGTCAGCTCGCTCGGCTGCTCCGAGGAGTACTTCACCAACTTGTGGGCGTCGGTGGCCACGAACGTGATCGACGCGGGCTCGATGTTGATGTAGACGCCGTTCATGATCGGACGCAGTTCGTCGTCGGCCGTGGCGAAGATCGTCTTGTTGATACCGTTGACGAGCGTGTCGACGTCGAACGTCAGCTCCTTCTTGTCCTCCGCGAGCGCGGGCAGCGCCGGATAGCTCACGGCGCTGGCGCCGGGAATCGAAAGCGAACCGCTTTTCCAGTTGAGTTTGATCTCGAAAGTCTGGTCGTTGCAGTCGATCGTCAGCGGAATTTCGGCGAACTCTTTGAGCGAGTCGAGCAGCTGCTTGGCGGGGGCGGCGATCATCCCTTCGCTCTCGACGTTGTCGACGGTGATCTGCCCGACGAGCGTGGTTTCCAGATCGGAGGTGGTCACTTTCAGTTGGTCGCCCTTCAACTCCATGAGGAAATAGTCGAGGATCGGCAGCGTGTTCTTATTGCTGATTACTTTACCGGTGGTCGCCAGCAGCGACAGAAGCGCGGAACTTGATACGGAAAATTTCATGTTGAGTCTCTATGATTTTGATAATTCTTGATATGCTTGCGTTTGTACGGAATCAGATCGTCGCCAGCTTGTCGAGCGCCATGCGGATCATCTGTTTGACGAACGGTTTGTAGTCGGTGCAGGCGTCCAGCGCGATGCGCTGTGCGATGATCGTGCAGATCGTCGCGGCGCGGTGCCCCATGAGCGAGGCCATGCCTGCGAGCGCCGAGCTCTCCATCTCGAAGTTGGTGATGCGACGGCCTTCGTACTCGAACGATTCGATCTTCTCGTTCAGGTACGCGTCGGCCGGTTCGAGGCGCACCCAGCGTCCTTGCGGGGCGTAGAAACCCGGTGCGGCGATGGTGATACCTTCGCGTGTCGAGTCGCGAAACAGGTCGAACAGCCCCTCGTCGGCCACGGCGAAATAGGGTTTCGGCAGCAGGTCGCTCCATCCCGTGTGGCGCATGAATGCCTGCTCGTATTCCAGATTGCAGACCTCGTTGCGGCCCTTGTAGTAGTTGAGCAGGCCGTCGAAGCCGATCGACATGCGCGAGAAGACCGCCTCGCCTACCTTGATGTCGGGCTGGATGGCCCCCGACGTGCCGAGCCGAAGGAGCGTAAGCCGCCGAAGTTCGGGCTTGACCTGTCGGGTTTCGAAGTCGACGTTGGCCAGCGCGTCGAGCTCCGTGACGGAGATGTCGATGTTGCCGATGCCGATGCCTGTCGACAGGACGGTCATACGTTTGCCTTTATAGGTGCCTGTGACGGTGTTGAACTCACGGTTGGAGACGTTGCATTCGCGCGTATCGAAAAAGGTGGCTACCAGCTCCACGCGGCCCGGATCGCCCACCAGAATGACGGTGTCGGCCAGCTGCTCGGGACGGAGGTGCAGATGGAAAATGGAACCGTCGTCGTTGATAATCAACTCGGAAGAGGGGATCGTTCTCATAATGGTCGCGTTTTAATTTTCATAATTGGCATAAAAGTAATATTTTTACCTCGAATTGCAAAACAAACCCGTCGATTTCTTTCAATTTATATAGGTGTAAAACAAGTTCAGACATGACACTCATCAAATCCATCTCGGGTATCCGCGGTACGATCGGCGGCCGCCCGGGCGACAATCTGACCCCGCTCGACATCGTGAAATTCACCACTGCCTACGTCCGTTTTCTGGGCGAGCGCAAACAGGGCCGCCTGCGGATCGTCGTCGGCCGCGACGCACGTCTTTCGGGCGAAATGGTGGGCGACCTGATCGAGGGCGCCCTGCTCGGCTGCGGCGCCGACGTGGTCAACGTGGGGCTCTGCACGACGCCCGGCGTGGAACTGGCCGTCACGGCCCACGAGGCCGACGGCGGCATCATCATTACCGCCTCGCACAATCCGCGCCAATGGAACGCGTTGAAACTGCTCGATGCCGACGGCGAGTTCCTCTCCGATGCCGAGGGCAAGCGCGTGTTGGAGTTGGCCGAACGAAGCGACTTCGAATTTCCCGAGGTTGACGCATTGGGGCATGTGCTTTCGCGCGAATCGTTCAACGATGAACATATCCGTCGGGTGCTCGCCCTGCCGCTGGTCGATGTCGACGCCGTGCGGCGCAAACGCTTCAAGGTGGTGGTCGACGCCGTCAACTCGGTGGGAGGCATCGTGATCCCGAAGCTGTTGCGCGAGTTGGGCTGCGAGGTCGTGGAACTCAACTGCGAGCCTACGGGCGAGTTCGCCCACAATCCGGAACCTCTGCCCGAGAACCTGACGGAGATCGCCGCGGCGGTCGTCCGCGAGAAGGCCGATCTGGGCGTGGTGGTCGATCCCGACGTCGACCGGCTGGCCTTCGTGAGCGAGGACGGCTCGATGTTTGTCGAGGAGTATACGCTGGTGGCCGTGGCCGACTACGTGTTGTCGCACCGCAAGGGCGATACGGTCTCGAACCTCAGTTCGTCGCGGGCGCTGCGCGATGTGACCGAGCGTCGTGGCGGCCGTTATCACGCTTCGGCCGTGGGCGAAGTCAACGTCGTGGCGAAGATGAAGGAGGTCGGCGCCGTCATCGGCGGCGAAGGCAACGGCGGCGTGATCTATCCCGAACTGCACTACGGCCGCGACGCGCTGGTGGGCGTGGCGCTGTTCCTGACCTATCTGGCACAGACAGGGCTGAGGATGACCGCATTGCGTGCCACCTACCCCGCCTACTACGCGTCGAAGAACAAGATCGCCCTGACGCCGGCCATCGATGTGGATAAAGTCCTGCGTGAGATAAAGGATCGTTATGCCGGTGAACAGGTGAACGATATAGACGGCGTGAAAATCGATTTCGCGGAGAATTGGGTACACCTGCGCAAGTCCAATACCGAGCCGATCATCCGCGTCTATACCGAGGCACGGTCGATGGCCGAAGCCGATGCGCTGGCGCAGCGGTTCATCGGCGAACTGCGCGAAATTTGCAACCTGTAAAACGACATACGATTATGGAAAAGGTTCTCGATTACATCCGCTCGCACCGCGACGCCTTCGTCGAAGAGTTGTTCGAGGTGCTGCGCATCCCGTCGATCAGCGCGCAGACGGAACACCGCGGGGATATGGTGCGCTGTGCCGAACATCTGGCGGCGGCACTCGTCAAGGCCGGTGCCGACCACGCCGAGGTGATGCCCACCGAGGGGAATCCGGTGGTCTTCGCCGAGAAGATCGTCGACCCCAAGGCCAAAACGGTGCTGGTCTACGGCCATTACGACGTGATGCCGGTCGATCCGCGCGAGGAGTGGACGACCGAGCCGTTCGAACCCGTCGTGCGCGACGGCCGCATCTGGGGGCGCGGAGCCGACGACGACAAGGGGCAGTCGTTCATGCACATCAAGGCGTTCGAGGCGATGTGCGCGACCGGACAACTGCCCTGCAACGTGAAGTTCATGCTCGAAGGCGAAGAGGAGATCGGTTCGCAGAGTCTCTACAAATTTTGCCGCGAGCAGAAGAGACTGCTGAAATCGGATGTCATTCTGGTCTCCGATACGTCGATGATTTCGATGGATACACCTTCGATTACCTGCGGGTTGCGTGGTTTAACTTATATGCAGGTAGAGGTGACGGGACCGGACAAGGATTTGCATTCTGGACTTTTCGGCGGTGCGGTGGCCAATCCGGCCAACGTGCTGGCGCGGCTGGTCGCTTCGCTGGTCGACGACGAGGGGCGCGTGACGATTCCCGGATTCTACGACGACGTGCGCGAACTGTCGGCCGCCGAACGGCGTGCGCTCAACAAGGCGCCGTTCCGTCTGGCCGACTACAAGCGGTCGCTGCACATCGGCGACGTGGCGGGCGAAGCGGGTTATACGACCATGGAGCGTACGGGCGTGCGCCCGTCGCTCGACGTGAACGGCATCTGGGGCGGTTATATCGAGGAGGGAACCAAGACGATCATTCCGGCGCGTGCGTCGGCCAAGATCTCGATGCGGCTGGTGCCGAATCAGGATTTCCGTAAGATCGCCAAGCTCTTCGAGCGGTATTTCCGCGCCATTGCGCCCCGCAGCGTGAAGGTCGACGTGCGGTTCCTGCACGGCGGCGCGCCCTACGTCTCGCCGACCGACCTGCCCGCCTATAAGGCAGCCGAGAAGGCCGTCGAAGCCACCTTCGGCAAGAAGCCCCTGCCCTTCTATTCGGGCGGTTCGATTCCGATCGTGAGTGCTTTCGAGGAGATTCTGGGTGTGAAGTCTATTTTGCTGGGCTTCGGTTTGTCGCGGGACGCGATCCACTCGCCCAACGAGAGTTTCGGATTGGATCAGTTCCAGCGCGGTATCGAGACGATCCCCTATTTCTACCGTTATTTCGCGGAAATGTAGGAGCGAACGTTTTCGACAAACACCCCCGGCCGAATCGTTCGGTCGGGGGTGTTTCGTTGAAAACGCTACCCTTTCGTCGACGGTTATTCGCCCGCGAAATTGCTGCGAATGTAGTCCTCTGCGGTGAATGTCTTGCCGCCGGGCGAGGCATTGGTGAAACGCTCCTTCGTGTCGATCATGGCCGGAAGCCGCTCGCCTACCTGTTGCGTGAGAAACTGGTCGATGGCATCGCGGTAGTTGTTCATCGGCACCGTGGCCAGTGCATGGTCGGCACCCTCCACCGAGTAGAAATAATAGGGCGATTTCATGTCGGAGAGTTGTCGTGCGATGTAGTCCGATCCGAAGATCCCTGCGCCGCCCATCCGCAGCGCCCTGTAGGGAACGTTGGAGTCGGCGTCGCCGTGGAAGAGCATGATCGGCGCAGGAGCGCGTTTCCAGGTCAAATCGTCGGCCATGTCGACGACGGCACCGGCGAAAGAGATCACGCCGGCGTAATCGAACCCGTCGGGCAGTTTGGCCGTCAGCGGATTTTCATTGGCGATGAAATAGGCTCCTTGCAGGACGGTGATCGCTCCGGCGCTCGATCCGCAGGCGACGATCCGCGCGGGATCGATCCCCCACTCCGCAGACTTCCCTGCGACGAAACTCGTCGCGTCGTATAGATCCTCGACGGCCATGAGTACCGTTTGAGGAAGCAGTTGCGGGAACGTTTCGGGCGAGAGTTTGCCGGCGGCGAGCGGCTCTTTCAGGCCGAGCCGGTAGTCGATCGAAACGACGGTGTACCCTTGTTCGCGCGCCATGTATTCGAAGAACGGGCGGTACGATTCGGCGTCGCGCGTGCCGCTGATGAAGGCGCCGCCGAAGACGAAGATCATGCAGGGCTTTTTTGCGTCGATTTCGGCTGCGGGGGTGTCGGTATAACGGTCGAGCCGCAGCGAGTCGCCGCCCTTGACCGAATAGACGAAGGTGTCGCACGAGACCGTGTCGGTGTCGGAGACCGTGCGGCCGCATCCTGCCGGCAGCAGGCCGAGCATCGATATCAACAGAAGAATGTTTCGCATAGTTACACGTATTTGTGGATTACATCATCTCTTCGTAGGCATACTGCACGGCACGATTGAGCTGTTGCACGAAAGGCGCGGTCTTGCGGAACTCGGCGAGCGTGCGTTCCAGCAGGTCGTCGCCCGCGAGGAAATCGTCGCCGAACGGGCGACAGAGTGCTACTTCCTTCAACCGCAGCAGTTCGTCGTAGGGCGAGTCCGTCGGAAACCCTGCGGGCGTGCGCCTCAGTCGCTGCGACTCGTCGAGCGCGAATCCTTCGGCGCGCCGGATGTTCCCGACAAATTCCGCGCCATTGTCCAGAATCTCCTCGCGTACGCTTCGGAGCACCGTGGGATGCGGCATGTGGAGTCCGGAAAAAAGCATGTGGCTGCCGACGAGTCCCTCCTCGGCGGCGCCTTCGAGGTGGAAATAGTAGCCCGCATACCCCGCTTTTTTACCGTGCGGTGCGACGTAGATGCCCTGCCAGGTCTTGTAAGGCGATTTGTCGCGGCTGAAACGCACGTCGCGGTAGATGCGGTAGGTACAGTCCTTCGCGGTCAGCCCCTCGACCGAGGGGTCGAACGAGGCGATTCCCTCGATCAACCCTTCGGCGAAGCTGCGGACACGCTCCTGCAATTGCAGCCATTCGGCGCGGTGCGCCTCGAACCATGCGCGTTCGTTGTGAGCGTGCAGTTGCCGCAGGAATTCGACGACCGCCTTCATGCTACCAGGCGAAAAGCGGATATTGCGACATCAGTGCGTTGACCTCCTTGCGGATGGCGGCGATGTTGGCCTCGTTTTCGGGGTCGTGCAGCACGCGGTCGATCAACTCCACGATCAACTCCATCTTGTCTTCTTTCAGGCCGCGCGTGGTGATCGCGGGCGTACCGAAACGCAGGCCCGAGGTCTGGAACGGCGAGCGGCTGTCGAACGGCACCATATTCTTGTTGGTGGTGATGTCGGCCGCGACGAGGCATCGCTCGGCCAGCTTGCCCGTCAATTCGGGGAATTTCGTCCGCAGGTCGACCAGCATCAGGTGGTTGTCCGTACCGCCCGAAACGATTTTGTAGCCGCGTTTGACGAAGGCTTCGGCCATGGCCTTGGCATTCTTCTGCACCTGCGCCTGGTACTCCTTGTATTCGGGCGCGAGCGCTTCGCCGAAAGCGACGGCCTTGGCGGCGATCACGTGTTCGAGCGGGCCGCCCTGAATGCCGGGGAAGACGGCCGAGTTGAGCAGTTGCGACATCTTCTTGACGACGCCTTTGGGCGTGGTGTAGCCCCACGGATTGTCGAAATCCTTGCCCATGAGGATGATGCCTCCGCGCGGGCCGCGCAGCGTCTTGTGCGTCGTCGAGGTGACGATATGGGCGTATTTCACGGGGTTGTCCAGCAGGCCGGCGGCGATCAGTCCGGCCGTGTGGGCCATGTCGATGAGCAGCAGCGCGCCCACCTTGTCGGCGATTTCGCGCATACGTTTGTAGTCCCATTCGCGCGAATAGGCCGAGGCGCCGCCGATGATGAGCTTCGGACGGTGTTCCAGCGCCTTGCGTTCCATGTCTTCGTAGTCGATCGTGCCGGTCTGCTCGTTGAGTTGGTACCCGACGGCGTTGAAATACATGCCCGACATGTTGACCGCCGAGCCGTGCGACAGGTGTCCGCCGTGCGCAAGATCGAGTCCCATGAAGGTGTCGCCCGGTTTGAGAACGGCGAAGAAGACCGCCATGTTGGCTTGTGCGCCCGAATGGGGCTGCACGTTGGCGTATTCGGCTCCGTAGAGACGGCAGACGCGCTCGATGGCCAGCGTCTCGACCCGATCGACGACCTCGCAGCCGCCGTAGTAACGGGCGCCGGGATAGCCTTCGGCGTATTTGTTGGTCAGCACCGACCCCATTGCCTCCATGACCTGGTCGCTGACATAGTTTTCCGAGGCGATCAGCTCGATGCCTTCCGTCTGGCGCTTGCGCTCGGCGCCGATCAAATCGAAAATCTGAGAATCTCTTTTCATAATATGTGTTAAGCGTGATTTATCTTCCGGCGGTAGCGGACGAAGCCCGGATTGCGGCGCTTTATCCTCGGGCAAAGATACGCAATCCGAATTATTTTACTACCTTTGTCAACGGAATTTTATCAACAACTCTATAACAATTACTGAAAAGAGACATGAAATTACTGGAAGGAAAAGTCGCAGTCGTGACGGGCGCCGCCCGCGGTATCGGCAAGGCGATCGCATTGCAGTTCGCCAAGGAAGGCGCGAATGTTGCATTCACCGATCTGGCGATCGACGAGAACGGAAAAGCCACCGAGGCGGAGATCGCCGCGCTGGGCGTGAAGTGCAAGGGTTACGCCTCGAACGCCGCCGATTTCGAGCAGACGCACGAAGTCGTGAAACGGATCGTCGAGGAGTTCGGTCGGATCGATATTCTGGTGAACAACGCCGGTATTACGAAAGACGGTCTGATGATGCGCATGAGCGAGGCGCAGTGGGACGCCGTGCTGACGGTCAACCTGAAATCGGCCTTCAACTTCATCCACGCCGTGACGCCGGTCATGGCCCGTCAGAAGTCGGGTTCAATCATCAACATGTCGTCGGTGGTGGGCGTGAGCGGCAACGCCGGCCAGTGCAACTACTCGGCGTCGAAGGCCGGCATGATCGGTCTGGCCAAGTCGATCGCCAAGGAGATGGGCCCGCGCGGCATCCGCGCCAACTGCATCGCTCCGGGATTCATCATCACGGACATGACCGACAAGTTGCCCGACGAGGTCAAGGAGGGCTGGTACAAGCAGATCCCGCTGCGACGCGGCGGTACGCCCGAAGATGTGGCCAAGGTGGCCCTGTTCCTCGCGTCGGACCTGTCGTCGTACGTCAGCGGCCAGGTCATCCACTGCTGCGGCGCGATGAACTGCTAACCGTCGGCAGCGAATCACGATACGGACGAGGTGGAGGGCCGCACGCTCTTCCACCTCGTTTGCTTTTAACGAACAGGATATGAAACGATTGATTCTTTGGATGGCGTCGCTCGCCGGCGGGTTCCTCCCCGTTGCGGCGCAGCCTTACGGGATTGCGAATCCCGATGCCCGGACGCTGGGCATGGGCGGCATCGAGACGGTGACATCGGCCGATGCGTATGCCGTCTTCAACAATCCCGCGGCGGGGCTTTTCGGCCGGCAGAAGGCGCAGGTGGCGACTTCGTTCTTTACCATTTCGGACAAGACGACCTACTCCGCCGCCGGTTACTACAAGTTCAACATGCAGCATTTGCTCGCCGGCGGCTGGCGAACGTTCGGGTTCGACGAACGTTTGAAGGACAAGTCGGTGTCGCTGGCTTATGCCTATCGGCTGAATGACATCGTGGCGTTGGGTCTGACGGCCGATTACGCGCGTTTCGTGCGAGAGCGGAGCGGCAATGCGTTCTCGGCGGGCATTACGGCGCAGGCGGTCGTGCCGTTCGAGCGGGGCGAGAACTACTCCGCGCTGCGGCTGGGCGCCAAACTGACGGGGATCGGCGGATTTCTGGACGGTCCTGCGGAGATGAAGCTGCCGGTCGCATTCGCGGCGGGCGCCGCCTACGATTTGTTTCTGAGCGATGCCCATGCGCTGACCTTCGCCGGCGAGTGCCGCTATACTTTTTCACCTGTTGCGGCGCGCGGCGTGGAGGGAGGCATCGGCATGGAGTACAGCCTGATGCAGTTGCTGCAATTCCGCGTGGGGTATCACGGCGGCGAGTCGCGGCTGTACTACCCCGACTATTTTTCGCTGGGCGTCGGCGTGCGGTTCATGCACCTTTGTTTCGATGCGGGATATACCGTGGCCAAGAAGTCTTCGCCCATGCACAATGCCTATTCGTTTACGATCGGGTTGGATTTTTAAGATCGTCGAGCAATCCTTCGCAGGCGTCTTCGAGCAGGTCGAGCACCAGTTCGAACCCTTCGTGCCCCTCGTAATAGGGATCGGGAACATGATCCCACTGCGGACTGTGGCGGCAGAACTCCGTCATGCGGTGGATTTTGCCGGCCAGTTCGCGCGATGGCGCGAGCCGGTGGGCCGTTTCGTAGTTGTTGTCGTCCATGACGACGATGCGGTCGAACCGTTCGAAGTCGGCTTCGCGCAGCGGACGGGCGCGGTGCGTGAGTTCGTAACCGCGCCGGGCGGCGGCACGCCGCATCCGCGGATCGGGCAGGTTGCCGGCGTGTCCCGAATAGGTGCCGGCCGAATCGGCTTCGATGCTGTCGCTCAGCGCTTGGCGAGCGACCTGCGTGCGGAAGATCTCTTCGGCGGCCGGAGAGCGGCAGATATTGCCCAGGCAGACAAAAAGGATTCTGGTTTTCATCGGAGGACAAAGATAGTGCAAGCCGAGCGCAGAACCAAATTTATTTGGTTTTGCCGAGGCGCCGCCTATCTAAGCGGGGCTTGTCCCCGCAAAGTGTGCAAGCCGAACGCAGAACCAAATTTATTTGGGTTTTGCCGAGGCACCGCTTGTCTGAGCGGAAACCTATCTTCCGCAAAGTGCGTATGCCGGGTGCAGAACATTCCTGCTGATTTTGGCGCAGGCGATATCTCCGCCCTGTCCGAATCCGATCGATCCGGCGGTTCGGCGGAAACGATGCGGGCGGCCGACCGGCTCGTAGGCCCGTCGTGTTTCTCCCTCCGACTCTGCATAAAGGAGTTTTCAGACAGGAATAAGATGTAGATAACAGTGGTCTTTTTGAACATTATTCGGACTTTGCGAGGGGACGGTCTGTTGAAAAATTCGTATCTTTGCACGGTGCAATGATGTATTATAAATTCATTGGATTATGATGACACTGAAAAATTTTCTGGCGCTGACAGCCCTTTCGCTGGCATTCGGCACCGTATCGGCTCAGACCGAGGAGGCGGCCTTGCCGCGAAAGGTATCGAACGTCGAAGTGCTCGATCTCGAAGGAAAGCCCGTGACGCTTCCGTACTGGGGTGAAAAGAACCTGATGATCTTCTATGTCGATCCCGACCACCATAAGCAGAACGAGGATTTCACCGTTGAACTGGAAAAGAACCACCGTGCCGAAAGCGACAAGATCCACGGCTTCGGCGTGATGAATCTCAAAGACGCGCCGATGGTGCCCAACAGCATGGCCCGTTCGATGGCGCGCAAACGTACTGCGACCAACGGTGCGACGGTGCTCGCCGATCAGACACATGCCCTGAGCACGGCGTGGAATCTGGGCGACTGCAACAACAAGTTCGTGCTGATGTTCGTCACCAAGGAGGGCGAGTTGGTCTTCCTGCGCAAAGGGGTGCTTTCGGATGCCGACAAGGAGGCCTTTTACGAGGTGTTAGAGAACTATAAATAAATGGTATTTAGAAGGTTTCTCCCTGCCGTCGTCTGCTGTTTTCTGCTACTCTCCGCCCGTGCGCAACAGGATACGCTCTGTGTGCGCGGCGGCGATACGTTGCGTTACCGGTATACTCCGCTGCCCGCGACTGCGCCGGCTGCCGAGACGCAGCAGCAGCCGAAACGCAAGGACAATTTCTGGAGCCGGATCTTCCACGGCAACGTCGACCGCACGTTCGAGAAGAAGATCGATTTCAGTTTTATCGGCGCACCGAACTATTCCAAAGAGGCGAGCGTGGGGATCGGCGTGCTGGCGTCGGGACTCTACCGCGTGGATCGCACCGATTCGCTGACGCCTCCGTCGGACGTGTCGTTCTTCGGCAACTTCTCGTTGTCGGGCTTCTATATGTTCGGCGTGAGCGGCAACACGCTCTTCAACCACAACCGCTCGCGGGTGATCTACGAGGTGTCGTTCGGTTCGAAGCCGCTCGAATTCTGGGGCATAGGCTATGAGGCGGGGCGTTTCAACCAATCTGCCGACTACATCCGCAAACAGGTGAAGTTCGACGCCGGCTATCTGTATGAGGTGTGGAGACACCTGTATGTCGGCGGGTCGGTTCTTTTCTCCCATACGAAGGGTACGGATTTCGACGACCGGGGCATAGACTATCTCGCGGGACAGAAGCTGCACTACACCTTGTCGGGGATCGGCATGACGCTGCAATACGACTCGCGCGATTTCATCCCCGCTCCCGAGCGCGGTACCTTTTTGATGGTCAAGCAGGTTATCTACCCCAAGGGATTGGGAAACAGCGGCAAGACGCTCTACAAGACCACCGCTACGGCCGACTACTACCAGCGTCTGTGGCGCGGCGCCGTGCTGGCCACGGATATTTTCGGCGAATTCAACAGTTCGGGAATGCCGTGGTGCATGCTGGCGGAGCTGGGCGGCGGTTACCGGATGCGCGGGTATTATCTGGGACGTTATATCGACAACAACATCCTTTCTTGCCAGATCGAGTACCGTCAGCGTATCTGGCGGCGCATCGGTTGCGCCGTGTGGGGCGGTGCGGGCAATGTCTTTTCGTCGTTCGAACGTTTCCGCTGGGATCAGACGCTGCCCAACTACGGGCTGGGTCTGCGCTGGGAGTTCAAACGCCGCGTGAACGTGCGTATCGACTACGGTTTCGGCCGCAAGACCAGCGGTTTGGTTTTCAATATTAACGAAGCTTTCTGACACTCATGGAACAGACCGGCAAAGCATTCCTGCGAAGCAGTCGTCACGCTGCGTTACTGGCGCTCTGCTATTTTGCGGCCGTGATGATACCGAACTGCATCCTGTTTTTTACGGAGCCCTATTCGATCTGGTCGAAGGCAGCACTGCTGACGCTGCCGGCCGGAGGCTATCTGCTGTGGAGCGTCGCATTCCGTCGTTCGGGAATCGCCGTGTGGCTGAGTTTTCCGGTGATCTTTTTCTGCGCCCTGCAAATCGTGCTGCTCTACCTGTTCGGGAATTCGGTCGCCGCGACCGATATGTTCATCAATATCGTCACGACCAACCCCGGCGAGGCGACGGAGTTGCTGAGCAACATCTATCCCTCGGTGATTCTGGTCTGTGTCATCTATCTTCCGCTGTTATGGACGGCAACCGTGCATGTGCGGCGTAAGGTCGACTTTTCGCCTCGTTTCCGCCGCCGGACGGCCGTGGTCGGAGGCGTGTTGGCGCTCGTCGGGGCGGGATTGCTGATTCCGGCCTATCAAACGAAACGGCATGTGCTCCGCAACGAGATCTTTCCGGTCAACGTGGCCTATAACGTCGTGCTCTGTGCGCGCGAATACGTCAAGATCGAGAATTACGACCGCACGTCGGCAGGGTTCCGCTATCATGCCCGCCGTACGGCAAAGGCCGACAAGCGGGAGATCTACGTCTATGTGATCGGCGAAGCGTCGCGTGCCGCCAATTGGGAGCTGTATGGTTATGACCGTCCCACGAATCCCCGCTTGAAGGCATTGGGAGACGAGATCGTCGTGTTCCGCAACATGCTCACGCAGAGCAATACCACGCACAAGAGCGTGCCGATGATCCTCTCGTCTGTCCGGACGAACGAACACGACGAACTCTTCCGTCGCAAGGGACTGCCCGCGCTCTTCAACGAAGCGGGCTTCCGCACGTGGTTTCTTTCGAACCAGTCGCCGCAGGGGGCGATGATCGACAAATTGGCGCGCGATGCCGACAGCCTTATCTATATGGGGCATCCGCGTTACGACATGCAGCTGCTCGACACGATGAAACGCATCGTCGAGGCCGATACGGAGAACGACCTGCTCTTCATCCTGCATTGTTACGGGTCGCATTTCAGCTATCACCAGCGTTATCCGCGCGAGGCAGCCTACTTTCTGCCCGACGACGACGTGGCCATCGAACGGCAGCACAAGCAGAAGATCTGGAACGCTTACGACAATTCGATCCGTTATACCGACACCTTTCTGTCGTCGGTGATCGGGTATCTCGCATCGCTCGATGCGTGCAGCGCATTGCTTTACAGCGCCGACCACGGCGAGGACATGCTCGACGACGATCGGGAACGTTTCCTACACGCCTCGCCTACGACGACCTGCTGGCAGCTGCACGTCGCTTCGCTGGCGTGGTTTTCGGAGGATTACAAGCGGGTGTTTCCCCAACAGGCGGCCGCTGCCGCCAGCCATGAAAACGCTCCGGCGACGACACATGCGCTTTTTCAGACCATCGCCGACATCGCCCGTATCGAGGCGGATTACGTTTACAGGGAGGCGTCGCTGGCAAGCCCCTCCTACGATACGACGGTGCGGCGCTGTTACCTCAACGATCACAACCGTGCCGTACCGTTCCGTGCGACGGGACTCAACGGGACCGACCTTGCCTATTTCCGTCGGCGGGGTATCGAATTGTAGCGGGGTTCGGCCGGGGTTGCACGCGGAGCGGAACCGCCGGTGCTGAGGCGAGACCTTGCATCCGTGGCGGAATAATCCGTGAAAAGGAATAACGAAACAATAAGGGCTGTCCATAACAGGACAGCCCTTATTGTTTCGTTGCAGGTTCCAAACTTATTTGGCAGCCTCGACCGAAGCCTTGCGGAATTCCTTCATCAGCTTCATGATTTCCAGCGCAGCCTTGCGTGCGCGGGTGCCGGCGGCTTTGTTGTTTTTAGATACCTGAGCCTCTGCGTTCTCAGCGAAAAGAGCGTACTGGGCTTTGATTTGCTCAACTAATTTTTCCATAATCGTAAATTTTGGGTTGTTTATCGTTTGCAAATATAGGAAATATCTCGAATTGAGAAAATATTTTTATAAAAAAAATACGCTTGAAGCGCTATTTCACGGTGTTTTAGGAGATTCAAGACCGAATACCGGTATGTTTTTTGCCTTCTTTCAGGAAAAAATCATGGCTCTCAATGGACAAAATCGGAACACTCCTTTGCGCCCTTGCGGCGTTGCTGGCAGGCGGTTGCCGCGGCCGGCATACAACCGGAGCGCAGCCCTCCCTGCGCGTCGAGGTGATCGAAGCGGCGACGGACACCGTCCCCAACCGCATGAGCTTCGTGAGCAGTGTCGAAAGCAATTTCGACGCACTGATCGAACCCCGTGTCAACGGCTATCTCGTGAACAAGTATTTCAGCAGCGGTATGCCGGTTCGAAAGGGGCAGCTGCTCTTTACGATCGACCCCAACCTGCTCTCCACCACCCTGCTTTCGGCCGAAGCTTCGCTCGAATCGGCGCGTGCGCAGGAGGTCTCGGCCCGCAACAACTACGAACGCGCCGTGCCGCTGGCGCGTATCGACGCCATCAGTCAGACGCAGCTCGACCAGTATACGGCCGAATACGTCGCCGCGCAGGCCGCCGTGCGTTCGGCCGAGCAGCAGGTGCGCAACGCACGGTTGCAGGTGGGCTATACCCGTATCTATGCTCCGATCGACGGCATCATCGCTTCGAGCAACGCCCATACGGGCGACTACGTGGGCGTGGGTACCCAATTTTCGGTGCTGACGACCATTTCGAACATCGATACCGTTGCGGTCGATGTCGCCATTCCGATGGCACAGTATCTCCGTTATGCGGGGACGCGCCCGTCGATCTATGAAAACGACGGTCTGCTCTCGGACATCACCCTCTCGCTGGCCGACGGCGTGGTCTATCCCTCGAAGGGGTGGTACAGCTATACGCAGAAAGACATATCGAGTTCGATGGGAACCATCGTGCTGGTGGTCAAATTCGCCAATCCGGACTATACGCTCAAACCCGGACAGTTCGCCCGCGTGACGGCCAACGTCGGACCGTCGCTGCCCTACGTCGTCGTACCGCAGCGTGCCGTGACGCAGATGCAGGATCTCAGTTCGGTTTGGGTCGTCGGGCGCGACAGCACGGCCGAATACCGGCGTGTGACGCTCGGCCGTATTGCCGGCGACCGGTGGTGCATCCTGTCGGGCGTCGAGCCGGGCGAATGGGTCGTTACGGCCGGTATTCAGAAGTTGCACAACGGTCAGAAGGTTATTCCGACCCCGATCAATACGAATAAATAGCCTATGGAACGATTTTTCGTCAGCCGGCCGATCTTCGCCATCTGCATCGCCCTGGCGATCGTGTTGTTGGGCGCGATTTCGATTTTCGATCTTTCGATCGAACAGTATCCCGACATTACGCCTCCCGTCGTGGAAGTGACCGCCAGTTACAGCGGAGCCGACGCGGAGACGGTCAACGACGCCGTGGCCACGCCCGTGGCGCAGAGCGTGATGGGCGTGAGCGACATGCTCTACATGCAGTCTACGAGTGCCAACGACGGTTCGATGGTGTTGCAGGTAGTCTTCGACGTGGGTACCGATCCCGATCTGGATGCGATCTTCACGCAGAACAACGTCGCCACCTCGACCGCACTGCTTCCCTCGTCGGTCGTCACGCAGGGCGTGGTGACGCAGAAGACGATGACGGGTTTTCTGATGGTCTTCGCGCTGCACAGCGACGGCCGTTACGACAACGAATTCCTCTCGAACTACGCTTACATCAATCTTCAGAACCAGCTGCTCAAAATCAACGGCGTGGGCAAGGTCTCGATCATGGGCGCCGGCGAATATGCCATGCGCATCTGGGTCAAGCCCGATCTGCTGAACTACTACAACGTGTCGCTCGACGAACTGCGGGCGGCCGTGCTCGCGGAGGGCGGCATCTACCCTGCCGGCCAGTTCGGCGCCGAGCCGTCGCCCGAAGGGACTACCTATACTTATACGGTCACCATGCCGCGCCAGATCTCCACGGCCGAGGAGTTCGCGGCGATCGTCGTGAAGACCACCCCCGCCGGCGAGCAGATCTTTCTGCGCGACGTGGCCGACGTGGCGCTGGGCAGCAAGTCCTACGGCGTCGCTTCGGCCTTCGGCGAAGAGCCGGCCACGCTGCTGGTCATCTATCAGGAGCCGGGCAGCAATGCCGTGGACGTAGGCAACCGCGTGAAGGCGGCCATCGGGCGGTTGTCGGAACGGTTTCCCGACGGCGTGAGCTGTACGACGATCGTCGATTCGACCGAGAGCATCCGCTCGGGCGTGGAGGAGATCATCCTCACGCTGATTCTGGCGCTCGTGCTGGTGATCGCCATTATCTACCTTTTCATTCAGGACTGGCGGGCGACGCTCATTCCGCTCGTCGCCATTCCGGTCTCGCTCATCGGCACGTTCATCTTCTTCCCGCTGTTGGGCTTCTCGATCAACATCATCTCGCTGTTAGGGCTGGTATTGGCGATCGGACTGGTGGTCGACGATGCGATCGTGGTGGTCGAAGCCGCGCAGGTCAACATCGAACGCGGCATGAAATCCCGCGAGGCGGCGATCGAGGCGATGCGCAACGTCGCTTCGCCGATCGTAGCCACGACCGTCGTGCTGCTGGCCGTCTTCATCCCGATGTCGTTCGTGGGCGGAATTTCGGGGCGGCTGTTCCAGCAGTTCGCCGTGACGATCTCGGTCTCGGTCGTGCTCTCGGCCTTCAACGCTCTAACGCTGTCGCCCGCGCTGTGCGCCTTGCTGCTCAAACCCCGCAAGGAGGCGGCGAAGGGTTTCTTCGCCGCATTCAACCGGCGGTTCGACCGCTGGCTGGAAGGCTATTCCTCGCGGATCGCCGCCACCGTGCGCCACATGGCGCGTACCGCCGTGCTGTTGCTGGCGATCGGCTGTGCGATCGGTGCGGCATGGTACTTCATGCCCGGCGGATTCCTTCCCGAAGAGGACCAGGGCTACGTGATGGTCGTGGTGAATGCCCCCGAAGCATCGTCGCTGCGGGTGACGCAGGAGGCGCTGGTCGGGGCCGACCGCATCATCCGCTCGCTGCCCGAAGTGCAGTATACCTCCTATGCCGCTGGGTTCAACATGTTGGCCGGCATCGCCGAAACCGACAGCGGCGTGGTCTTCGTCAAGCTGGTCGACTACTCCGACCGCAAACGCTCGGCCATGCAGATCGCCGCGGCGCTCAACGGGATGCTCTACGAGGGGCTGCCCGAGGCCGAGGGCTTCGCCTTCATCCCGCCGTCGATTCCGGGTCTGGGCGTCACGTCGGGCCTGTCGGCCGTTACGCAGGATTTGGAAGGGCGCGGTACGGCTTACCTGGGCGAGCAGACGGTGCGTTACCTCGATTCGCTGCGCCGCCGGCCGGAAATCGCTACGGCCACCACGTCGTTCAACGCCGGCGTCCCGCAGCGAAGGCTGGTGATCGACAAAGCCTACGCCATGCAGGAAGGGGTGGAGCTGAGCGACGTCTATTCGGCCATAACGACCTATTTGGGTGGTGCTTACATCAACAATTTCAACCGTTTCGGAAAGTTGTACCAGACCTATCTGTCGGCCGCACCCGATTATCGGACGGACCGCACGTCGCTCGACAGCTATTTCGTGAAGAACGCCCGTAACGAGAGCGTGCCCGTGTCGGCTTTCGTCAGCGTGCGCGACACGGTCGGCCCGGCCTATATTTCGCAGTTCAACCTTTACCGCTCGATCGCCCTGAACATCGCACCGGCCGACGGCGTATCGTCGAAGCAGGCGATGGAGGCCGTCATGGAGGTGGCCGGCGAGGTGCTGCCCGCCGACGTGGATGTAGCGTGGAGCGGAACGTCGCTCGTCGAGAGCAACGAATCGAAGAGTTCGTCGCTGGTTTACCTCTTGTCGCTGGCGATCGTCTTCCTGGCTCTGGCGGCGCTTTACGAGAGCTGGGGCCTTCCGGCGGCTATTCTGCTGGGAGTGCCTCCTGCCGTGCTGGGCGCCTTTGTGCTGTTGTGGTTCGCTCATCTGTTCGACTCGCTCTTCATCAACGACATCTACATGCAGATCTCGCTGGTGATGCTCATCGGACTGGCGGCCAAAAACGCAATTCTGGTCGTGGAGTATGCCGACCGGCTTTTCTTCGAGCAGAAGCAGTCGCTCGTCGATGCCGCCGTCGGCGCCGCTAAGCTGCGTGTGCGCCCCATTCTGATGACCGCCTTCGCCTTCATATTGGGGGTGATGCCGTTGATTTTCGCCGACGGCGTCTACTCCACCGCCCGCAACATCATGGGCGTGGCGCTGGTGGGCGGCATGTTGCTGGCTACGCTGCTCGGAATCTTCATCTACCCCTCACTCTACTACCTGATCGCCCGTCTGGGACGGTTCGAGCGCAAACGGGACTTAAAATCGCAGAACCTATGAGACGCACGTTGTTTTTGCTCGTCGCGCTGGCCGCTCTGACGGCCTGCAATCCCCGGCTCTATCCGCCGCAGGTGGAGACGCCGGACAACTACCTGTATGCCGGCCGGTTCCGGCAGGATTCGCTCGCGGGCAGCGAGGAGTGGTGGCATGTCTTCCGCGATCCGACGCTCGACTCGTTGATCTCGCAGGCGTTGGCGAACAACCGCGATCTGGCCGTCGCCTACTCGCGCGTCGAGGAGGCGGATCGGCAGATCGCCGTGGCGCGCGCCGGGTTCCTGCCTTCGTTCGGCGTCGGCGTATCGGCCGAAGGCGACTATAATGCAGAGACGAAGATCGTCCAGAAATACGCCGTCGAGCCGCAGATGACGTGGGAGGTGTCGCTCTTCGGTGCGCTGAGAAACTCGACGCGGGCGGCGCGGGCCGAGCTGCTCTCTTCGCAGTGGGCCTTGCGCGGCGTGATGTTGTCGCTGACGGCCGAGGTGGCCACGACCTATTTCCAGTTGCTCGGCTACCGGCGTAATTTGCGGATCGCCGAGCGCAGTTATGCCCTGCGGCGAGAATCGGCGGCGTTGATCGACTCGATGTATCGTCACGGGATGGCCAACGGCGTGGCGCTGCAACAGGCGCGCAGCCTGGTCTATACGGCCGCTGCCGATATACCCACCTATCGTCGGGCCGTGGCGCAGATGCAGTTGACCCTCTGCACACTGCTGGGCGAGAATCCGCAGCGTCCGCAGGATGTCGGGGCGGGCGTATGCCTCATGGAGGATTACCGGCCGGTCGACGTGCCGGTGGGACTTCCGTCGGAGTTGCTCGAACGGCGGCCCGACATCATGGAGGCTTATTACAATATGGAAGCGGCTGCCTACAAGGCCCGTTATGCGCGCAGCGTGCGTTTTCCGTCGATCGCGCTCACCGGAGCGGGCGGTGTGGCGGGAAACACGCTCAAAGAGATGACTTCGGGCAAACCGTGGGTGTGGTCGGCCGTCGGACAGATCACCCAGCCGCTGTTTGCCTTCGGAAAACTGAAGCGCACCGAGCAGGCGGCCGTCGAGGTCTACAAACAGCAGGTATATGCCTATGAGCAGACGGTCATCGAAGCCTTCGCCGATGTCGAAAAGGCGTTGGTGAGCATCGAGACCTATCGCAAACAGGCCACGCGGCAGGCGCAGCTGGTGCTGGCCAACAGCCGGATCAGCGAGATGAACCGCGAGTTGTACCGCAACGGCATGTCGGCCTATCTGGACGTGATCGACGCCGAACGCGAGCTTTACGCTTCGCAGATGCAGTTCGTCGAGATCGCCGTGCAGCAATACGTCAATTACGTGGGACTGTACAAGGCGCTGGGCGGCGGATGGTAGCCCTTGCACCGCGGTCGGGAGAATACCTATATCGAGGTATCGGAAAACCGCTTTTTTCCGTTAACTTTGCGCGGCGAAGTTAATTGAAGAGAAAAATGCGTCTTTCGGAATTGAAAACCGGACAGTCGGCCACGATCCTCAACGTACTGGGACACGGCGGATTCCGACGCCGGATCATGGAGATGGGTTTCGTGCGCGGCAAGCGGGTGGACGTTTTGCAGAACGCCCCGCTGCGTGACCCGATCAAATACAGGATTATGGATTACGAGGTTTCGCTGCGGCGCAGCGAGGCCGCGATGATCGTCGTCATCACCGCCGAAGAGGTGCAGCAGCAGCTCTCCGTGGCGGGGGAAACGCTCTCTGCACCCGACGATGCGGATTTCGAGGAGGCGATCTCCACGCGCAGCCGCACGATCAACGTCGCGTTGATCGGCAATCCCAACAGCGGCAAGACCTCGCTGTTCAACGCCATTTCGGGCGGCCACGAACATGTAGGCAATTACAGCGGGGTGACCGTCGACGCCAAGCGCGGCGAATATCGTTACGGAGGATACCGGTTCGTCATCACCGATCTGCCCGGCACCTACGCCCTCTCGGCCTATACGCCCGAAGAGTTGTACGTGCGCCGCCATCTGGTGAACGACACGCCCGACGTGGTCGTCAACGCCGTAGTGGCCTCGAATCTCGAACGTAATCTCTATCTTACCACCGAACTGATCGACATCGACCCCAAGATGGTCGTGGCGCTCAACATGTACGACGAACTCGAAGCGAGCGGCGCCGTACTCGATTACGAGCATTTGGGCGCAATGCTCGGCGTGCCGATGGTGCCCGTCGTGGCCAAGACGGGGCGGGGTTTGGAGGCGCTGCTCGACACGGTGATCGCCGTCTACGAAAATCGGGATCCCCGCGTGCGCCATATCCATATCAACAACGGCCCTGTCGTCGAGCAGGCGCTCCGGCCGCTGTACGAGCGTCTGCGTTCCGACCGCGACGAGCTGCCCAAGCACTTCCCGCCGAGGTATTTCGCCATGAAGCTGCTCGAACGCGACAAGGAGGTCGAAGCGCAGCTGGCCGACTGTCCCCATTTCGCCGAGTGGATCGCTTTGCGCGACCGTGCCGTGCCGCAGGTCGAGGAGGAGTTGGGCGAAGACGTCGAAACGGCGCTGGCCAATCAGAAATACGGTTTCATCTCGGGTGCGCTCAAAGAGACCTTCACGCCGGGCGGCAAGGAGCAGGCGCAGACGACGCATATCATCGATGCGTTCGTCACGCACAAGCTGTGGGGGTTCCCGATCTTTTTCTTCCTCATGTGGCTGATGTTCTACTGCACGTTCAACATCGGCGCCTATCCGCAGGAGTGGATCGAGACACTGGTGGGCTGGATCGGTTCGGGGTTGCAGCAGGCGATGCCCGACGGAGCGTTCAAGGATCTGCTGATCGACGGCGTGATAGGCGGCGTGGGAAGCGTGATCGTCTTCCTGCCCAATATCATCATCCTCTACCTGTTCATCTCCTTCATGGAGGATTCCGGCTATCTGGCCCGCGCAGCATTCATCATGGATCGCGTGATGCACCGCATCGGACTGCACGGCAAGTCGTTCATTCCGCTGGTGATGGGTTTCGGATGCAACGTGCCGGCCATTATGGCCACGCGCACGATTGAAAGCCGTTCGAGCAGGCTCATCACGGTGCTCATCACCCCCTTCATGTCGTGCAGCGCGCGGTTGCCGATCTACATCCTTTTCGTCGGAACCTTCTTTCCCGACCACGGCGGGCTGGTGCTCTTCGGACTATACCTGCTGGGTATCGCGTTGGCGGTGGTCACGGCGCGGCTGATGCGGCGGTTCCTCTACAAGGTCGACGAGACGCCGTTCGTCATGGAGCTGCCCCCCTACCGTATGCCGACGATGCGCGCGACGCTGTCGCACATGTGGGACAAGAGTGCGCAGTACCTGCGCAAGATGGGAGGGCTGATTCTCGTGGCATCGCTCTTCGTCTGGTTCCTGAGTTATTTCCCCCGTCCCGTAGCGGGCGAACCGGAGATCGAACACTATGAAAACTCCTATCTGGGGCAGTTGGGGCGCTGGTGCGAGCCTGCTGTCGAACCGCTCGGCCTGAACTGGAAGGCGGGCGTAGCGATTCTGTCGGGCGTGTCGGCCAAGGAGATCGTCGTCAGCACGCTCGGCGTGCTCTATTCGCAGGATGCGACGGCCGACGATGCGTCGCTGGCGCAGACATTGCGCGAAAGCGGCGATTTCACGCCGGCGTCGGCATTGGCATTCCTGGTCTTCGTATTGTTGTATTTTCCCTGCATCGCCACGATCGTGGCTGTCCGCAACGAAGCGGGGCGCGGCTGGGCGCTGGCGTCGATGGTTTACAGTACGGCCGTGGCATGGTTCGTGGCTTGGATCGTCTATCACATCGCCTTATTGTTGTAAATGAATTGGCAGGATATAGCGGTTGCGCTCGTCGGCGTCGCACTGGTGTGGATCATCGTCCGAAGGCTCTTTTGCCGCGGGCGGGGAAACACCTCGGGCGGTTGCGCCTCCTGCGAACGCGATTGCCCGCTGCACGACCTGAAATCCTCCGATAAGAAAGGCCGCTCCTGAGAGCGGCCTTTTCGGTTATTTCGCGATTGTGTTACAGTGCGAAGAGAATGAATATCTGTGCCGTCAGCACGCGCAGGAACATCACGACGGGATAGACCGTGGCGTAGCTCACGGCCGGCATGTCGTTGCCTGCCGTCGAGTTGGCGTAGGCCAGTGCGGGAGGATCGGTCGTACTGCCCGCGATGAGACCCATGAGCGTATAGTAGTTGACCTTCATTCCGAGCCGGGCGATGAGCGAGACGATGAGCAGCGGAACGACGGTGATGATGACGCCGTAGCCTACCCAGCGGTAACCGCCGCTGACGATCGCGTCGACGAAGCCGTCGCCCGCGCCGATACCCACGGCCGCCAGGAAGAGCGTGATGCCCACCTCGCGCAACATCAGGTTGGCGCTCATGGTGGTGTAGGTCACCAGATGGAAGTGGGTGCCGAAACGGCCGATCAGGATCGCCACGATCAGCGGGCCGCCCGCCAGCCCCAGTTTGACCGGCTGCGGGACGTTGAGCAGCGGAATCGAGCCGAGCAGCACGCCGAGGGCGATGCCGACGAAGATCGTGACGAGGTTCGGCTCGCGCAGTTTTTTCATCGAATTGCCCAGCAGGTCGGCCACCTGTGCGATCGCCTTCTCCGAGCCGACGACCATCACGCGGTCGCCCACCTGCAACTCCATGCCCTGATAGGGAATCAGATCCACGCCGGCGCGGTTGACGCGGGTGATGTTGATGCCGTATTTGGTGCGCAGGTGCAGGTCGGCGAATTTCTTGCCGTTGATCGAAGGTTTGGTGATGAGGATGCGCCGCGATACGAGCTGGCTGTCGAGCGATCCCCACTCTTCGAAGGGCATGTCGATGATGTGGCCCAGAAAGGCGGTGATGGCGTCGGTATCCTCCGACGAGCAGACGATCAGCAGCTTGTCGCCGATATGCAGGCGGCTGTCCTGCGTGGCGACGGTGATATGGTTGTCGGCGTCGGCGATCCGCGAAATGACGAACGAGCGGTTGATAAGCTCCTTCATCTCGCCCACCGTCCGGCCGTCGAGTACGGCGTTGGTGAACTGGACCGATATTTTGTCGGCGTATTTCTTGTGTTCGTTGCTCATCGCCGCCAGCGCCTCGTCCTCCTTCTCGAAACGGATGCGCAGCGCATAGCGGATGAAGATCATCGAGAAGATGATGCCGATGACGCCCAGCGGATAGGCTACGGCATAGCCCAGTGCGATCGAAGGGTCGTTGATCCCCGAAGCGTCGCTGTAAGCCTGTTGTGCGGCGCCCAGTCCCGGCGTGTTGGTCACGGCGCCCGACAGGATGCCGACCATGGTGGGGATCGGCGTATCGGTGGCCAGATGCAGCGCATAGGCGGTGGCGACACCCAGTACGACGATGAGCGACGCCAGTCCGACGAGCTGCATACCGCCGTTCTTGAACGACGAGAAAAACCCGGGCCCGACCTGCAATCCGATCGAGAAGACGAACAGGATCAGGCCGAACTCCTTGATGAAGCTCAGCACGCCGGGGTCGATCGTCATGCCGAAATGGCTGGCTGCGATGCCGACGAAGAGAATCCACGTCGTCCCCAGCGAAACGCCTCCGATCTTGATTTTCCCCAGCAGGATTCCGACGGTGATGACCAGCGCCAGAACGAAAATGGTGTGCGCCAGCGTATCGCCGAAAAAGAGGTTGTACAACCAATACATACCGTAACGAGATTAACCTATGACGAATTTTCGACAAAGGTAGTACTTTATTGATACTAAAAAAAATTAATAACAGAATTTTTCGAACAACGGAACCAGCAGTGCCGTGACGATTCCCATCAGCGCCATCGCCAGTCCGCTGAGCGCGCCTTCGACGGCGCCCAGTTCGATGGCGCGCGCCGTGCCGATGCCGTGGGCGGCCGAACCGAGCGCCAGCCCGCGCGCCAGGGGGTTGCGGATACCGCATCTGCGCAGCAGGCGCGGGCCGACGATACTGCCGAAGATGCCCACGAGGAAGACCACTACCGAGGTGACGCTCACTACTCCGCCGAGCGGTTCGCTGATGGCCACGGCGATCGGCACGGTGACCGATTTGGGGGCGATGGAGTTCAGAATCGTGCGGTCGGCGCCCAATGCGCGGGCGATATAGACGACGCTCAGCACCCCGACCGTACAGCCGACGCCGATCGAAGTCAGAATGGGAAGCACCTGCCCGCGCAGGCGGTCGGTCTGTTCGTACATCAGGTATCCCAGCGCGACGACCGACATGCCCAGCAGGAAGTCGAGAATTTCGGTGGCCTGACGATAGTGGCCGTAGTCGATGCCGCAGACTTTCAGAAAGAGTATCAGCGCGACGAACGCCAGCAGCGTCGGGTGGAGGATCGCCAGGCGGAGGCGATGGTGCAGCGCCACGCCGCCGCAGTAGAGTCCTACGGTGAGCGTGAGCAGGAACATGTCGGAGTCGATGAAGGTGCGGATCATGGTTTGCGGCCGATTTTCTGGAATGTCCACCCTACGCTGAGCAGGACCAGCAGCGTGCTGACGATGCTGGCGACCGCGATCGCCCACAGGTGTCGCGCGATCAGGTCGTAGGAGACCATCAGTCCCACGCCGAAGGGAACGAAAAAGAGGCCCATCGAGCCGAGCAGGAACCGTGCGGCGGGGCGTACGCGGTGCGGTTTGACGATCCGCAGGCGCAACGCGGCGAAAAGCAATACCATGCCGATCACGTTTCCGGAGATATAGCTTCCTGTGAAATAGGCGATTGCATTGCCTGCCAACCAGAACAGAAGGATATGGAACAGTCCCAACACGGGCGCAAATATACGACGAACGGCGGCGAATGTGTACCGTCCGATCGAAAATAAGTAGCGGAATCGTGTCGGGATGTTAATTAATTTAATTATCTTTGTGCTGTTAATGATTTCACACTGAATCTTATGGGAAAAGGAGTAACTATCGAGCGTTCACATCGTCTGGACGGTATCGGCGAGTACTATTTTTCGCGTCGTTTGCGCGAAATCGCCGAAACGGAGGCGGCTACCGGCCGTCAAATCATCAAGTTGGCTATGGGCAGCCCCGACCTTCCGCCTGCACAGACGGTCATCGACACGCTGGCCCGTGAAGCGCAGCGCCCCGACGTACACAAGTACATGTCCTATCAGGGGGAACCCATCCTGCGCAAGGCTTTCGCTGACTGGTACAAGAAGTTCTACGGCGTGGATCTCGACTGGAAGACGGAGGTCTACCCCCTGATCGGTTCGAAAGAGGGCCTGATGCATGTCTGCATGACCTTCCTCAACGAGGGCGACAAGGTGCTCGTACCCAATCCCGGCTACCCCACTTACAGCGCTGCGGTAAAACTCGCCGGCGGCGAAATGGTCACCTACGCGCTGAACAAGCAGACGGACTTCCTGCCCGATTTCGAGGCGATCGAGAAGGCCGGACTGGACGGTGTGAAGATGATGCTCGTCAACTATCCCAACATGCCGACGGGACAGACTCCGACGCTGGAACTCTTCGAGCGGATCGTGGCTTTCGGCGCCGAGCACAACATCCTGATCGTGCATGACAATCCTTACAGTTTCGTACGCAACAAGAACCGCCTGAGTATCTTCCAAGTGCCGGGTGCGAAAGAGGTGGCGCTCGAACTGAATTCGCTTTCGAAGGGGCATTCTATGGCCGGTTGGCGCGTGGGTGTCCTGCTGGGCAAGGCCGAGTGGATCAAGGACGTGCTCACGTTCCGCAGCAACATGGATTCGGGAATGTTCTATCCCATTCAGGCAGCAGCCGCTACGGCGCTCGGACTGGGCGAGGAGTGGTTCACGCAGCTCAACGAGATCTATTACGCCCGCGAGAAGCAGGCCTATGCGCTGTTGGACGCGCTGGGTTGCAAATACCGTCCGGGGCAGGCCGGCCTGTTCGTGTGGGCCGAGCTGCCGGAGGACTACGAGGGCGACTCGTTCCAGTTTTCGGACGAGGTGATGGAGAAGTGCGACGTCTTCCTCACGCCGGGCGCGATTTTCGGCAGCGAAGGCAAGCGCTACATCCGCATCACACTCTGCTGTCCTGCCGAATTGCTCGAAAAGGCGGCAAACGCGGTCAAGGAACGTTTTCATTAAGCCGAGTGCAGAACCGAACTTGTTCGGTCTATGCCGAGGCGGGAAAACGAAGAATGCAGTTCAACATTTTCATAAATAAGACCTTCGGGTTGTTTATCGGAAGCGGGCGCATGCGGCGCCCGCTTTTTCATTTGCGTTTCGGGAGGAGCGGAAAAATTCGGTTCGACCGCTCTATCCATTTCCGTCTTGCACTATCTTTGCACCCCGAAAAGTTCGTCTCGCTATGAAAAAGTGTCTGGTAGCCCTCGCCTTCGGTACGCTGGGACTCGGGATGTCCGAGTTCGGCATGATGGGTATTCTTACGTTCGTCGCTTCGGGACTGCACGTCTCCATTCCGCAGGCGGGGCATCTGGTCTCGGCCTATGCGCTGGGGGTTTGCATCGGTGCGCCGCTGACGGTCGCCGTGGCGCATACGCGGCCGTTGAAACAGATACTGCTCGCATTGGCGGGGCTGATGGTGGCGGGGAATCTCTGTGCGGCGTTCGCTCCGAATTACGGTGTGCTGCTGGCGATGCGGTTCGTGTCGGGGCTGCCGCACGGAGCCTATTTCGGGGTCGGGTCGATCGTTGCGGCACGGGTAGCCGGTCCGGGCCGGAGCGCACAGGCCGTGGCGGTGATGATCGCCGGCATGACGGTGGCCAATCTCTTCGGCGTGCCGCTGGGAACGCTGGTCAGCCACCTGTTGTCGTGGCGGGCACTGTTCTGCATCGCCGGCGTCTGGGGTGCGGTGACGGCTTTTTTCCTTTGGCGCTGGGTACCGTGGATGGAGCCTGTGGCCGACAGCCGCGGATTGAAGGGGCAGTTCGCCTTCCTGCGGAATCGGGCGCCGTGGCTCATCATCCTGGCGACGATGTTCGGTAATGGCGGTATCTTCTGCATGTACAGTTATGTCAGCCCGCTGATGATCCGTGTCGCGGGATTCTCGCCGGAAGCGATGACGTTGGTCATCCTGCTCGCGGGGCTGGGCATGTTCGTGGGCAATCTCGTCAGCGGCGGATTGTCGGATCGCTATACGCCCGAACGGGTGGCGCGTTTCGCTCAGGGAATCGCCGTCGTGGCGTTGGCGCTTATCCTCTTCCTCGCGGCGAACCGCTGGGCGGCGCTGACGTTGACGGTCGTTTGTACGACGATGCTTTTCGCTGTCTCGTCACCGCAACAGGTGTTGATCTTGGAAAATGCACCCGGCGGTCAGATGTTGGGAGCGGCGTTGATTCAGGTGGCGTTCAACCTGGGAAATGCCTTGGGCGCGTACTGTGGCGGCTTGCCGATCGAATACGGTCTGGGCTACGAATATTCGGCGTTGCCCGGCGTCGGATTCGCGCTGTTGGGATTCGTGATGCTGACGCTGTTCGTCCGGAGGTACGGTCGGCGACGGCCACAAACGGCATAGGAAAGAGCGGGATCGAAAATCCCGCTCTTTTTGTAACTTTTCCGTTATTTTTGTATCTAACGGATGAATTGCAATCCGAAGAATGGAGACCCCGACCGATATGGAGATTGTGCGGCGTGTGCAGGCCGGCGACGCAGAGGCGTTCGGCGAGCTGGTGAACCGTTATTCGGGGAGGATCTACGCCTTGGCGCTGGCCATGGTGCGCGATGCGCAGCGGGCCGAGGATGTCACGCAGGAGACTTTCATCCGAGCGTATGAACACCTCGGCGGATTTCGGGGTGCGAGCGCTTTCGCCACGTGGCTCTATCGCATCGCCTACAATCGGGCCGTCGGCGAATGCCGCCGCAGGGCTTACGACCGTATCGATGCCGAATCCTGTGCGGTGGCCGAGGAATCGTCCGCCGGACGGTTCGACGAGGAGACGGTCGTGCGGATGCGCCGTGCGTTGGAACGGCTTCGTCCCGACGAGCGGGTGTTGGTGGCGTTGTTTTACGAAGAGGAGCGGTCGTTGGCCGAGATCGCGCAAATCATGAATCTGACGCTGTCCAACGTGAAGGTGCGGTTGCACCGGCTGCGCGGGCGGCTGAGACACTATATGGAGGAGTGAGATATGGAGAAGAAGCGAATCAGCGACGAGCGGCTGGCGGAACTGATCCGCGCCGCCGCTCTCCGGCGGGAGGTTCCCGTCGGACTGGAAACGCGCGTTATGGCGCAGGTCATCCTGCGGGACCGGCGGCGGCGTGAACGCCGGGCGATCGCGGCAATGGCTTGCTACTGCGCGGTTGCCGTCGCGGCGGTGATGGCCGTGGCGTTCGTCTGCCTGCGGTCGGTCGATTCGCCGGAGGGGGCGTTGCAGGTCTTGGCGATTCTGGCGGGAGCCGTTGCGGCGATGATGGTCGCCTGCGGCGACCGGGCGACGGAAATTCTGCACAGGCTGTAACCTTTTGCGATTGAAGCTGTCTAATAGATGAAATTTGTTATTAACCTATAAAACAATAATGTTATGAGTGTCGGATATCAAATAAAAGAAGTCCTCGAACAGATTATGTGGATGGGCGTTGCTTTCGGGATCGTCGGTTATTTTATCTACCGCGAATGGGGGCGTCGGCGCGAGAGCATGACGATGTTGGAACGTATGACGCCCGAGCAGTTGGCCGACATCCGGCGCGTGGATGCTGAGATCGAGATCGAACGTCGGAGACGCAGCGCCGGCAACCTCTGGTTCCTGCGGGTCGGCATGGCGATTCTCGGAATCGGTGTGGGATTACTGATCGGATTGGAGTGTTTCGATAGTGAAATTTATAATCTCAAAGGTTTCGGCATCTCTCCGGTTTCCGTCTTCAAAATCATTTCGGTGACCGTTCTTGGAATGGGACTGTTTATCTTCTTCGAATTTCTGATCGAGCTCAGGCTCCGGCGTTCGGTAGAGCGTCGCTGCTCGGGCGAACGGAAATAAATAGAATCTTCATTTTTAGTGGAACGGGGTTGCATCCGAGAAGATGCAACCCCGTTTTCCATGTCGAGAACCGACCGTCGGAGGTCAGTAGACCTCGATCTTGGCGGCTGCGGCTTTGGTTTTGTCGCGCAGTGCGTCGAGGTCGGCGTCGAGCGCGTCGTAGCGGACGACGACACCCATGCGGCGGTTGAGCTTGGTCGAGGGCTTGCCGAAAATGCGCAGGTCGGTGTTCTCCTCGCGGCAGACCTCCTCTTCGCCCCGGTAACGAGGCTGTTCCCTGCTTGCGATCGGCGAGAGGATGACGGCGCTGGCGCCGGTGTGTTCGAGCGTGATGCGCGGGATCGGCAGGCCGAGCACGGCGCGGCAGTGCAGTTCGAATTCGTTGAGATTCTGCGTACCGGCAAGCGTCACCATACCCGTGTCGTGCGGACGCGGCGACAGCTCCGAGAAGTAGACGCCCTTGTCGTGGCTGAGGAAGAACTCCACGCCCCACAGCCCCGCGCCGGTCAATGCCTGCGTGACTTTGGCGGCCATCGCCTGCGCTTCGGCCAGATGCTCGGGCGAGATGGGGGCGGGCTGGAAGCTCTCGCGGTAGTCGCCGCCCTTCTGGACATGGCCGATCGGCGGGCAGAAGAGCGTGGGGCCGTTCTGCTGCGTGACGGTGAGCAGCGTGATCTCGCTGTCGAAGGGGATGAACTCCTCGATGATGAGTTCGCGGATGTCGCCGCGGCTGCCGCTGCACCCGTATTCCCAGGCGTGTTCCAGTTCGTCGGGGGTGCGCACCAGCGACTGCCCTTTGCCCGAGGAGGACATCAGCGGCTTGACGACGCACGGGAAACCGATCCGTTCGGCGGCGGCTTTCAGTTCGTCGAACGACTTGGCGTAGAAGTACTTCGCTGTTTTCAGCCCCAACTCTTCGGCGGCCAGGTCGCGGATCGACTTGCGGTTCATCGTGAAGTTGACTGCACGCGCGCTCGGCACGACCTGGATGCCCCGCTTTTCGCAGGCGTAGAGCCGTTCGGTACGGATCGCCTCGATTTCGGGAACGATGATGTCTGGATCATGCTTTGCCACGACGGCTTCCAGTCGGTCGCCGTCGAGCATGTCGAAGACCTCGCAGGCGTCGGCCACCTGCATGGCCGGTGCGCCTGCATACGAGTCGCAGGCCACCACGTACTGTCCCAGCCGCTTGGCGGCGATCACGAACTCCTTGCCCAGTTCTCCGGAGCCCAGTAAGAGAATCTTTTTGGTCATTTCAATCTATGTAAGTTTAAGCGATGTACTGTTTCTCGCGGTTCCATGTCGAGGCGCTGAATCCAATCGACAGGACGCAGGCGCCGATCAGGGCGATGAAGCCGCCGTCCCAGCCGAAATGCTGGAAGATGTAGCCCATGCCGATGTTGGCCAGGAACGCCGAACCGATCAGGTAGCCGAACAGGCCGGTGAAACCGGCGGCCGTGCCGGCGGCCTTCTTCGGCACCAGGTCGAGCGCCGAGACGCCGATGAGCATGACGGGGCCGTAGATCAGGAAGCCGATCGTCCCCATGGCGACGTTGGTCACCAGTTCGGAGCGGCTCTGCCAGTAGACGTAGACGGCCACCATGACCAGCGCCATGTAAATGATCGTGGCCGGGGCGCGGCGTCCCTTGAAGACCTTGTCCGAGAGCCAGCCGCAGAGGATCGTGCCGAAGATGCCGGCGATCTCGAAGATGAAGTACGACCAGCTGCTGCCGTCGAGCGCCATGCCCTTGCCCCCGTCGGCGACGGAGGTCGTCAGATAGGAAGGCGCCCAGTCGAGCACGCCGTAGCGGACGAAGTAGATGAAGGCGTTGGCGAAGGCGATGAGCCACAATAGTTTGTTATTCAATACATTTTCGAATAGAATCTGCCGCACGGTCATCTCCTTCTCGTTCGAGGCGGAGTATTGCTTGGTTTCGTGTTTCCAAATCTCGATGGGCGGGAGGCCGCACGATTGCGGCGTATCGCGCACCATGAGATAGGCGATTACGGCGATCGCCAGCGCGACGAGTGCCGGAACATAGAAAGCGCCGCCCAGCGGGTCTCCGAAAAGCGTGTACCCCAGCGTAATACCGAATGCGGCGAGCGGAGCCATCGCCGCTCCGCCGATGTTGTGCGCCACGTTCCACACCGACATCTTCACGCCGCGTTCCTTGGTGCAGAACCAGTGCGTCATGACACGCCCGCAGGGGGGCCAGCCCATGCCCTGCATCCAGCCGTTGACGAACAGCAGGCAGAACATCGCCATGATGGCGACGGGAATCGAGATCGACCCCCACGGCAGCACGCCCATGAAGATCATGATGAGTGCCGAGGCGATCAATCCCAGCGGGATGAAGACGCGGGCGTTGCTGCGGTCGGAGACCGTGCCCATGACGAATTTGCTGATACCGTAGGCGATCGACACGGCCGAGAGCGCCCAGCCCAGGTCGGCCTTGTCATAGCCCATGGATTCGAGCGCCGGCATGGCGATCGAGAAGTTCTTGCGTACGAGGTAGTAGCCGGCATAGCCGATGAAGATACCCCAGAATACCTGACGGCGCAGGCGGGAGTACTCTTTGTCGACCTTTTCGGCGGGCAGTTCGGGTTTGTGTGCTGCCGGTTGTAGAAATTTCCACATAATGACGTAGTATTTAGGTTTGTTTTCAACGGACATTTTCTCGCCCCGGCATAACCCGAACGAGTTCGGTGCTGCACTCGGCTTAACGAAAACACGCTTCGTTTGGCGGCGGTTGTGCGATACGAAACACAAAGATACAAATAAGTGAGGGTAATGTCAAATTTATTTGAACATTACCGAGCAGGAGTATCTAAGACGGAGTCAAAGATAGGGAAAGTCGAGTGCAGAAGCAACCTTTTTGATTATGCCGGGACGAAGGGAAGCATTTCTTACGAAAAATCTCCTCGCGGCGGCGGTTTTCGGTTGAATTTCTTTCGTCCATTTCTCGCCTCTGCATAGTCCGAACTTCGTTCGGCTCTGCACTCGGCTTAACGAAATGGTTCGCGGAGGCGTGATTCGCCGGTTCCGCTCCGGTCGCGGCATGGGCTTTGCGGCGTTTGCGACGGGCGAAACGACTGTGAAATAAGTTTGTTAGTTCGGGAAAAAGTCCTACCTTTGTGATCCGTAGGCGGAGCGTTCCGAGGCGCGCTTTGAAAAAGCGCGTGAAAGAAGTATGACGCCGTCCGCTTCCGGAGCGGCAGGGATGCCGTACTCCGGCGAATGTATTTAAGTTAAGTTGCAAACGACAGCGAAACCGATTCATATTCATGTTTTTCTCTTTGGTTAAAAGGCTGCATCTGGACGGCAGTTATATCCGGTCGTGGTTGATTTTGGCCATTGATCTCGCGGTATCCGCCACGGCGACGTTGGTCGCTTTTCTGGGTATCGATTATTTCGTCAGGAATTCCGGCTTTTCCCTGCTTCATTATCTGTTTTTGCTGGTGTCGGCGTTCTTTTGCAGCGCCGTCGCATTCTATATTTTCCGTACCTACCGTACCGTCATCCGCCATTCGTCGCTGCGCGAAGTATGGAAGCTCGGGGCCGCTACCCTGCTCAAAGAGCTGCTGATGCTCCTCATACTATGGTTCTGGCCCGACGGGATGACCTTCAAGGCGATCGGTCTCTGCGTGGTGCTGGATCTGTTCGTGACGGTTTGTATGCTCATTACGGTGCGCGTGCTGATGATTTTGCTTTACGATGCGATCATCCTCTCGCACATCCGGCGGACGAACCGTATCCGCACGCTGGTATACGGTGTCGAGTCGAAGGTGGTGGCGCTCGTCATGCGGTTGCAGAACTCGCCGCATTACGACATGTGCGGATTCATCACCTACGGCCGCCGGCTCAAATATTACGAGATCGCCGAACGGCCGGTTTATTATTTCGAGACGGAGGAGAATATCGAATACGTGCTCGACAAGTTCGGAATCGAAGCCATTCTTTTCGGCAACTACGCCAATGTGAAGGCCGAGTCGGACCGCCTGATCAAATATTGCGTGACGCACGGCGTCAAGGTGTTGATCGCCCCGCCGATCGACGAGATCGTCGACGGGAAACTGGCGCATCAGGGCGGTATCCGCGACATCAAGATCGAAGACCTGCTGGGACGCGAGGAGATAAAGATTTCGCTGGGCGAGATCATGGACAATTTCCGCGACAAAACCGTGCTGGTGACGGGTGCTGCCGGTTCGATCGGATCGGAGCTGTGCCGCCAATTGGCGACGTTCGGCATCCGGCAGCTGATCCTGTTCGACAACGCCGAGACGCCGATGCACGAGATACGCCTCGAAATGGAGGATCGTTTTCCCGATCTGAAATTCGTCCCCGTGATCGGCGACGTGCGGATTCCGAAACGGCTGGATTTCGTCTTCCGTACCTATCGGCCCCAGGTGGTATTCCATGCCGCGGCCTACAAGCACGTGCCGCTCATGGAGGAGAATCCCTGCGAAGCGGTGCTGGTCAACGTCGTCGGATCGCGCAACGTGGCGGACCGTTGCATTCGCTACGGCGTGGAGAAGATGGTGATGATTTCGACGGACAAGGCCGTGAATCCGACCAACGTCATGGGCTGTACCAAACGGTTGGCCGAAATCTATGTACAGAGTCTCGGACAGGCGATCGTAAGCGGGCGGATCGAAGGGCGCACGCAGTTCATCACCACCCGCTTCGGCAACGTGCTGGGGTCGAACGGGTCGGTCATCCCGCGTTTCCGCGAGCAGATCGAACACGGCGGCCCCGTGACGGTGACGCATCCCGAGATCCGGCGCTACTTCATGACGATTCCCGAGGCGTGCCGGCTGGTGATGGAGGCCGCGACGATCGGCCGCGGCAATACGATCTTCGTCTTCGATATGGGCGAGTGCGTCAAGATCGCCGAACTGGCCCGGCGGATGATTGCACTGGCGGGTTTCCGGGTCGATCAGGACATCCGGATCGTCTACACGGGACTGCGTCCGGGCGAGAAACTCTACGAAGAGGTGCTGAGCAATACGGAAAATACCCTGCCGACCGCACACGAGAAGATCCGCATCGCCAAGGTGCGCGAATACGATTACGAGGAGGCGTGCCGCGACGTCGAGGAGCTGGAACGGCTGGCGCGCGAGTTCGATATTCCGAACGTCGTGCGGCTGATGAAACGCATCGTTCCGGAGTATCATTCGCAGAACTCCCGCTTCGAGGTATACGACCGGGAACTGGAAGAGGAGAGAACAGCTTGACAGAGACGTAAAACCCATACCTGAATGAAAGGAATCGTATTGGCGGGAGGATCGGGCACCCGATTGTATCCCATTACCAAAGGAGTCAGCAAACAACTGCTGCCGATCTACGACAAACCGATGGTCTACTACCCTATTTCGGTGCTGATGCTGGCCGGAATCAGGGATATTCTGGTGATCTCCACCCCGCAGGATCTGCCGGGATTCCGGCGGTTGCTGGGCGACGGTTCGGACTACGGCATCCGTTTGGAATATGCCGAACAACCCTCGCCCGACGGGCTGGCGCAGGCGTTCCTGATCGGTGAACGATTCATCGGCGACGATACGGCCTGTCTGGTGCTGGGAGACAATATCTTCTACGGCGCGGGCTTCTCCGAAATGCTCCGCGAGGCTGTCCGCACCGCCGAAGGGGGGAAGGCTACGGTGTTCGGATATTGGGTGAAAGACCCCAAGCGTTACGGCGTGGCCGAATTCGACAGGGAGGGCAATTGCCTGTCGATCGAGGAGAAGCCCAAGGAGCCGAAATCGAACTATGCTGTCGTGGGGCTCTATTTCTATCCGAACAAGGTGGTCGACGTCGCCAAGCGGATCAAGCCGTCGGCGCGCGGTGAGTTGGAAATCACTACCGTTAACCAGGAGTTCCTGCAAGCCGGCGAGTTGAAAGTGCAGACGCTTTCGCAGGGCTTCGCATGGCTCGATACGGGGACGCACGACTCGCTGGCCGAGGCGTCGATCTTTGTGGAGGTCATCGAGAAGCGGCAGGGGTTGAAGATCGCCTGCCTGGAAGATATCGCCTTCCGCCAGGGGTGGATCACGGCCGAAAAGATGCGCGAGCTGGCGCAGCCCATGGCGAAAAACCCCTACGGGCAGTATCTTCTGAAACAGCTGGAACAGATAGACCGTTGAACCGGATGCGGCCCTTGCGGCCGTATCGTCAGTTTAGATAGAACGTGAAAGTCATTCAAACAGAGATCGAAGGAGTGGTGATTATCGAGCCGGACGTATTCGGCGATGATCGGGGTTACTTTTTCGAAAGTTACAATCAGGCGCGCTTCGACGCCGCCGTGCGTCCCGTGTGTTTCGTACAGGACAACGAATCGAAATCGAAATTCGGCGTGTTGCGGGGGCTGCACTTCCAGTGCGGCCGCGCCGCTCAGTCGAAACTGGTGCGCGTGGTGAAGGGAAAGGTGCTGGACGTGGCGGTCGACATCCGCCGCGGCTCGCCCACCTTCGGCCGTCATGTCGCCGTGGAGCTGACGGCAGAGAACAAACGTCAGTTCTTCGTTCCGCGCGGGTTCGCCCACGGTTTTTCGGTGCTGAGCGACGAGGCGGTATTCCAATACAAATGCGACAACCTCTATGCTCCCGAAAGCGAGGGGGCGATCGCTTGGAACGACCCCGCGATCGGGATCGACTGGCGGCTGCGCCCCGAGGAGGTGATTCTCTCGCCGAAGGACAGCTGTCACCCGACGCTGGCCGAGTGCAAAGAGTTGTTCGATTATAATACGGACTATTATGCGTAGGATTCTCGTAACGGGTGCCAACGGACAGTTGGGGAACGCCATGCGGCTGTTGGGAGCGACGTCGCGGAACGAATATCGTTTTACGGATGTGGCGGAGCTGGATATTACCGACGAGGAAGCCGTCCGGCGGGCGGTGTGCGACGGGCGGATCGACGTGATCGTCAACTGCGCCGCCTACACCAACGTCGACCGGGCCGAGGAGGACGAGGCGACAGCCGATCGAATCAACCGGCTGGCGGTGGGTAATCTGGCACGTGCGGCTGCGGCTGCGGACGCCACGCTGATCCACGTTTCGACCGACTACGTCTTTTCGGGCGACGCCAACCGGCCCTACGACGAGACGTGCGAAACGCACCCGCTCGGCGTTTACGGCCGGACGAAGCTGGCGGGTGAAGCGGAGGTCGAACAAAACGGATGTAAATCGCTTATTATCAGAACAGCATGGCTTTATTCGGAGTTCGGACACAACTTTCTCAAAACGATGCTGCGCCTTACGGCCGAACGCGACCGTCTGACGGTGGTGTTCGATCAGGCGGGGACGCCGACCTATGCCGGCGATCTGGCGCGGACGATCTTCGACATCGTCGAGAGCGGGGCCTATGCCGGCCGCGAAGGTATCTACCACTTTTCGAACGAGGGGGTCTGCTCGTGGTACGACTTCGCCCACGCCATTGCCGCCGAGGCGGGCCACACGCAATGCACGATCGAACCCTGCCACTCGTCGGAATATCCGTCGAAAGTCGAGCGCCCGGCCTATTCGGTGCTGGACAAGAGCAAGATCAAGGCGACGTTCGGGGTGAAGATCCCCCACTGGACGGAGTCGCTCAAAGTATGTATGAAAAACCTTAAAAACTTATAGATCATGAAAGTAGTTATGATGAGCCTGCTGATGCTGTTGCTGGCAGGCGGCAATGCCGAAGCCAAGAAGTACAAACCTGCGCCCCGCACGGCCAAGAACATCGTGATCGCGCACCGCGGATACTGGAATACGCCGGGGGCGTTCGAAAACTCGATCAAGGCGATCGACAACGCCATGAATTTCGGTATCTACGGCAGCGAGTTCGACATCAACTTTACGGCCGACGATTCGATCGTGGTGGTACACGGTTCGAAGCATCCCGTGGTGAAGGATCTCGTCATCCAGGAATCGACCTTCGACAAGGTGCGCAATACGCTGCTGGGCAACGGCGAGAAGGTGCCGACGCTGCGCGAATATCTGCTTGCAGGAAAGAGCGATCCGTCGACGCAGCTGATTTTGGAGATCAAGAAACATCCCACGCCCGAACGCGAAAACGAGATCGTGGCCAAGACGATGGCAATGGTCGAGGAGCTGGGGCTGGAAAAACGCGTGGAGTACATCTCGTTCAGCTGGAACATCTGCGAGCAGATACGCAAGGCCGACCGCAAGGCCGTAGTCTACTACCTCAACGGAGAAAAGTCGCCCGCCGAGTTGAAGAAGGCCGGCATGAACGGATTGGATTACAGCCTGAAAGTCATCAAAAAGCACCCCGAATGGGTGAAGCAGGCGCACGACCTCGGGTTGAAGGTCAACGTCTGGACCGTCAACAAGGAGGAGGATATGCAGGCGATGCTCGACCTAGGCGTGGATTTCATTACGACGAACAATCCCGTCGAGCTGAAAGCGCTGATCGGCAAGTAAACGGAGTGCTATTTCGCCCGGAGAGATTTCCCGCCGATGGGGAATCTCTTCGGGCGGACTCGTACAAAACAGGATTTTTATGTCACGGAACATTTTGATAACGGGCGGCGCCGGTTTTATCGGGAGCCATGTCGTGCGGCTTTTCGTCACCAAATACCCCGACTACCGCATCGTCAATCTCGATAAGTTGACTTATGCGGGGAATCTGGCCAACCTGAAAGACATCGAGCAGGCCGAGAACTACAGTTTCGAGCGGTGCGACATCTGCGATTACGAGCAGGTGCTCGCCATTTTCCGCAAGTACCGGATCGACGGCGTGATCCATCTGGCCGCCGAGTCGCACGTCGACCGTTCGATCAAGGATCCCTTTACCTTCGCGCGCACCAACGTCATGGGTACGCTCTCGCTGTTGCAGGCGGCCCGGGTCTGCTGGAACGGCGATTGGGCGGGGAAACTCTTCTACCATATCTCGACCGACGAGGTTTACGGCGCATTGCAGTTCGACGGCACGCTCTTTACGGAGACGACCAAATACGATCCGCATTCGCCCTACTCGGCATCGAAAGCCTCGTCCGACCATTTCGTGCGGGCGTTCCACGATACCTACGGAATGCCGACGCTGGTGACGAACTGTTCCAACAACTACGGGCCCTACCAGTTCCCCGAAAAACTGATTCCGCTGTTCATCAACAATATCCGCCACGGAAAGCCGCTACCCGTATACGGCAGGGGTGAAAACGTCCGCGACTGGCTTTACGTGGTCGACCACGCACGTGCCATCGATACGATTTTCCATCGCGGAAAGGTCGGCGACACCTATAATATCGGAGGGTTCAACGAGTGGCGCAACATCGACCTGATCCGCGTGGTGATCCGCACGGTCGACCGGCTGCTGGGGCGTTCGGAAGGTGCGTCGGAGCATTTGATTACCTACGTGACCGACCGCGCGGGACACGATCTGCGCTATGCGATCGACTCGCGCAAGTTGAAGGATGAATTGGGCTGGGAACCCTCGCTGCAATTCGAGGAGGGAATCGAGAAGACGGTACGCTGGTATCTCGACAACCAGGAGTGGATGGACAACATCACCTCCGGCGAGTACGAAAAATACTATGAGGAGATGTACCGCAACCGTTGACGCCGGATTTCGGTGAGGTTGCGGCCGGAAAGCCGTATCGGAGGGGCTGCCTGCAAATCGTCGGGCAGCCCCGACCCGTTGTACGGGGAGACTGCGATTTTTCGTTTGGAAGCAGCCTTTTCGTTCTGGGCCGTATTGCGGGGATACGTGCTGCCCCCCCCCTCCTTGGGGGAGAAGGCGGACCCGGATTTCTGTTGCGGGTGCGAGGCTTCGTTTTGCCGAACCGTCGCAGTCCGGACGGCGGTTGTGCTGCAAGGCATCTTGTCCGAATGCTTCTCTGCATTCCTATCCCGACGATGTTTCGGGGCGGCGGTTCGATGCGTTGTGCGATGCCGGCAGGCAAGCCCCACTCCGCGGCGGAGTGCCGCTCGCCGAAGTTCGTAGAGTTCCGCCGCCGATGGACGCTGTCGTCTTCGGAGCGTCCGTTAAAATATATTAAGGGATATTTGGGATAGAAATATATTATTTATCCGGCGGAGACTGAAAATCCGCCCGCATCCGGTTCGATCCGGCTCGATTTCTCGATTGCAGCGGGTACGAAAAATTGCCGCGTTGTATCGATGCGGCGAAGAGTATCGTTTATTTTGCATATATTTTCCATTGGAAATTTGTTTTGTTGGAAAATTGTTGTATCTTTGCAGTGGAAAGGAGGAGAGATGCACCTTCAAGGACGGGAGGTACGAGTTTGCACTCTCTTTGCAACGAATCGGCAGGGATCGTTTGCAAAGAGGACGATCTCCGCGAATCGATAAAAAATGAAAAGTATGTTGAAAGCAATGAGTTTGGTGGCCGCACTGACCCTTATGGCGGGTGCGGCGCATGCAGAGAAACCGAGAGAACAATCAAAATCGAAAAAAGTTATGGTACAGGAATTAACGCTGGATCAGTTCCAGCAAAAAGTCTACAATCTGTCTGACGCCAATGCGTCGTCGTCGCTGACGTATCTGGGCGACAAACCCGCGATCGTCGATTTCTACGCATCGTGGTGCGGCCCCTGCCGCATGGTGGCTCCGATTCTCGAAGAGCTTGCCGGTGAGTACGAAGGCAAGATCGTCGTCTATAAGGTCAATACCGAGAAGGAGCCCGACCTGGCGGCGGCATTCGGCATCCGCAGCATCCCGTCGATTCTCTTCATTCCGATGAGCGGCAAACCGCAGATGTTGCAGGGCGCGATGCCCAAGGATGCGTTCAAAAAGGCGATCGAGGAGTATCTGTTGAAATAGTCCGATGAATACGCTCTGCCGCATACGCGAAGTGTCGCGCGCGATCGCCGAGTTCGAACAGTGTTTCGAGCGGGAATATCGCCTGTCGATGAACGAGGGAGTGTTGCTCTGCTGCCTCGCACGGCATGGGGAACTCTCGTCGGGCGAGATTGCGGAGATGCTCCGGCTGACCTGTTCGAATACGTCGAAGGTGATCCGGTCGGTGGAGGGCAAGGGATTCGTGATACGAAAATTGGGCGAAGAGGACAAACGCCAGATGTACTTTTCGCTGACCGAAGCGGGCCGTGCGGAGCTCGAAAGGCTGCAACCGTGCCGTGTCGCGCTGCCGGAGCTGCTGGCGCGGTTCCTGACCGAGGAATAAACGCAAGGAGAGGGTCGGATTGAAATTCCGACCCTCTCTTCTTTTCGGAACCTGCGTTTCCGTGCAGAAACGTTCCGGCGGAGTGCAGTCCGTATCGTCGGGATGCGCGAGTTGCGTTTCGGGACATTGCGTGAAATGCTTCTCCGGAAACGCATCCCGATTTTCGTCGTGTCATTCGCCGTTCGCGGCAGCGTCAGGGGGCTACCCTCTCCATGCTGCGATTTTCCTGCCGGCATCGCCAGCGATGTCGAAATGGAGGCACCGGATAGGAGAGATATTTTTTCGAGAAGCATGTTCCCTGATCCGACGTGCAGCGGGGCGTTATTTCTGCTTTATCCGTTTTTTGCGCTGGTGTTCCAGACGTGCCTGATACCGTGCTTTCTGACGGTTGCGATACTCGGCGAGCAACGTCGGGAAGTTTTCGGCCTCTTTGAGTTTCACCAGACTGCGGAACGTATTTTCGCAGACGGCGAATTTCTTCAATATTTCATTGTAATAGATGCTTGTCTGCGAGGTGTCCCCTCTTTTCAGAATCGGGTTGGCGACCTTTTGGATTTCATAGGCGAGCCCGAGGCGCCTGAGCTGTGTCGCGATTAAATTATCTTTCATATAACTTTGATTTTAAATATATATCAAAAATCGCAAAACAAAAATTGCGCATCAATCAAAATACCAAATCTTGGTGCAGGAAATTTTGTTTGTCGGCGGCGTCCCCTCTTGCAATTTTGTATTGTATAAAATCGTCGAAGGCCGTCGTCTGCCGCGGAGAATGAAGGGGTTGGGCGAAAGTATTCGGCAGAGAGGAAATTTACGGGTGGATTCGGGTATACGGATATTACGGTCTCCGACGGAAATATTCGAGGGGGAACGGAACCGCCGATGCATGCATCCGTCAGCATGCATACGGCGTGGGCCTTGCGGATGGTTTCCGCACTGACCTCGCACACGCTCCGGCGTTACACCTCGCCCTCGTTCGTCAAGCCGGCGACGGTCGACGCCACCTCTTCCGCCGGAACATTCGGATCGGCGCGATGCTGGTAGGACGTGGAGCCGTACATGGCTTGTCGTTTTTCGAGGAAAAGATCTATAAACGAAAAAATCGTCGGAAAGCAAGGATTTGCCTGACTTTTGCACATCGTTCGAATGCCGTTGTCGGGCATTCGCTGTGTATTTATTTTTTATACGAAAATAGTTTATATTATGGGAACAAGCATCAATGTCGGGAAAAGAGGCCTCTTGGCGATATTCACCTGTATTTTAGCCTCTGCATCGTTGTCGGTCTCTTGTAGCAAAGACGACACGGAGAAAACTCTTTCCGAGGAGACGGCCTCACTGACCGTTACGCTGAACGGTCAGGCGCCCCGCACCAAAGCCGTCGTTCCGCCGGAAGATGCGGATGAGCTGGAAAAGGCCGAAAATACGGTCAAGAATGCGACGGTATTCGTGTTTAACGCCAACGGTACGCTGGACAAGCGGCAAACGCTCGCCGCACCGAGTCTCTCCGCGACGATCTCCGGATTGCTCGCCGGGGAGAAGAGAGTCGTGGTGGTGGCGAACGTTCCGTCCTCCGTCACCTTTCCGGACGGCATCAATTACAGTTGGTTCGCCGATGCGGACAATGTGATCGATCTGGACACCCAATCTCCGGAAACGAACGGACTTTTCATGAGTGGAGAGGATATGGTAACGCTCACGGCCAATTCCACCGCAACGAAAACCATATCCATCAGCCGTATCGCCGCAAAAATCAAATTGGGGACGGTTACGATTTCTCCGGATCCCGGGCACGACCCGGATAAATTCGTGCTGAACAAGGTGATCGTCATGAAAGCTCGCGGTTCGGCCATGATGGGACTTCCTTCGGCGGCTTACACTCCGGATGTGTTTTACGGGGGAATGGCGGGAGATAAAAGTACCGTAAAGGCTTATCTGTCGGAGACCATATCGGCGAGCGACTATTCCAACCGTTATTTCTATGTCTTGCCCAGCGACAATGACGACGGTAATACCACGCTCATAACGCTCGCGGGTACCTACGACGGGCAGCCCGCCTATTTCCCGTTCCGCATCAACGACAAGGCGGGAACAGGCGAAGCATCCAGCGACGGAACTTTCATTCGCCGCAACTATGTCTATACGGTCAACGTGAAACTCAAACGTCTGGGAGGCGGTAGCTCCAATCCGGAAGTCCCGGCTGATCCGGCGTCGCTCGATATTACCGTCGAGCCGCAGAACTGGACTGCGGAACTCGTCCAGGACGTAGAGTGGTAGCAGGAAATGGATGATTCCGTCCCGAAGAGTATCTTTCTTCGGGACGGGGTCAGATCGTTTGAACGACACGGTGGTGAATACGGTTCGACATCTGTTCCGCAGAGGATGGCCGCGGGGCTTTTTCCTGTCCGGTATGCTCCTTCCGCTGCTTTTCGGTTGCATCCGTGAGGATCGGAGCGACTGTTTCCCGGTAGCGGAAACGAGATTTGTCGTGTTAAAGATCGTGGATGAAGCGACGGGACAGGACATCACGCAGACGGGAGAGGCCGGCAGTGCCGTATTGTACCTGTTTTCGCAGGGCGGCCGTTTCGTCGATCGAATCTCCGTAACCCGAGAGCGGATCATGAAGCGTGCGCCGATTCCGTTACCCGACGGTACGCCCGGCCGTTGCCGTGCCGTTGTCTGGGCCAATGCCGGAACGGGCCAGCGGTTCCATTCTCCCGCGGCAGGAAGCCGGATCGAAGACCGGGCCGTTTCGCTGATAGAAGAGGACGATACGTTTCATCATACGCCGGACGACCTGTTTTTCGGGCGGGCCCGACTCGGCCCGACGGAAGAAGCCGCCTCCGAAGAGATCACGTTGATCCGTAAGAATGCGAGGATACATATTACCGCCAGGGGATTGGACCGGAACACTCCCGAAGACCTCTATTATTTCACGGTTGAAATACCCGACGACGGTTATGATTTTGCGGGGAATCCGATCTCCGGAACGGCCCATGTACGCAGAACGGGCACGTTCCGCGACAACGGGGATTTCTCGACCGACGGAACGTTCAATCTGGTTCATACCGATGAGTCCGATTCGCAGGCGGACGAGGTGATCGTGAATCTGTATGAACGGATGTCCGCCCGTTCGGCGGATCGTCTGCTCGCTTCGGTGACAGAGGTCGATGGCGACCGGATTTCATTGCCGGCGGGCCGTACCCTCAATTTATTGATTGAGCTGAATGAAGGCGGCGGGCTCTCCATTCGCATGGAGATTACCCCTTGGAATGAAATATACCAATGGGATATTTGGTAATCACAAACGGACGAACGATGAACGAACATGGAAATAATGACGGGAATCGCCCGATCTCCGGAAGGCGGAGAGCTCGTTGTCGGTTGCAGGGGATCGCACTGTCGGTACTTTGCCTGTTCTTCGCGGCCTGTGCGCAGACGTTTCCGGATGGAGATGTGTTGGAACGTTATCCGGACGGCGGAGTACCGATACGCCTGACGGTTAGTTTGCCGCAATCGGCCTTCCCCGAGAAGCGCATGAAAGTCGAAAAGGCATCCGACGAGACGGAAAACCGGATCGAGGAGATGAGGATACTCGTATTCGAACGGAACGAAAGCGGATATGCGTATCGCTATATGGTGGAAGCGGAACAACTCCAATCGAGCGGCACCGGCGTTCTGTTTCAAGCCAAACTCCTCAGTACACCCAATCCGGTCAAACTGATGCTGGTCGGCAATTACGGCGATGCGTTTGCCGTTTACGCGCCTTCGCCGGGCGATTCGGAAGCCGATGTCAAAGCCGGAACGGGATGTTCGTTCGGAGAATCCCTACGGAGTCTGCCCATGTACGGTCAGATCGTCATTCCGTCCGGACTGGAAGCCGACAGGGAGAACCGTTACAGTGTCAAGATGCTGCGTGCGGCAGCCCGGGTCGATGTGGAGAAGGACTTGGCGGCGGATTCGCGGCCGCTACGGATCGAGAGCGTCCGCGTATACCGCGCGAACGACAAAATCCAAATCGCACCCGACGAAGCCGTCGATGAGGAATCCCCTCGGGTTGCTGCGCCGTCGGTATTTGCGGGAGCCGTAAAGTCGCAGACTCCGATCGTAACGACGGCGGGCGAACCGGATCCCGTTTCGATTGCCGGGATCTATCTTCCCGAAGCCGACGGAGAGACCGATCCGTCGGCTCAACTGACCGAGGCGACCTGCATCGTCGTGGGCGGGTATTACGACGGAGGGTCCTCCCCTACTTATTACCGGATAGATTTCAATCCTGGCCTCGAAGGACATCCGTTCGGTCAGATATTGAGGAATTACCGGTACGTTTTCCGAATCAGGAAGGTGACCGGCCCCGGTTGGAGCGATCCTGCGCTGGCGGCCGTGAATCGTGCGGCGAGCATCGTCGCTGAGATACGTCCGTGGGAGAATTTTACGACCGAGATGTATTTCGAGGGAGACAACTATTTCGGCTTGTCGTCCCGCAACGTGACGCTGGGCTATCAGGCGGGAAGAGTCGATACCGTGGATGTTCAGACGACGGTACCCTATGCGATCCAATGGCTGGATACTTCCGGCACTCCTGTCGGTAGCGCAGTATCCGGTGTCGGCGCTTCACTGCCGGATAACGGCGGTTTTACGGTCGCGATCGCTCGGAATTCCGATGATGCCGAGACCGTCACGCGGCTGATCTTTACCACGACAGGGGACAATCGTACGCAGAGCGAGGCGACGGCCGGATTGAGGATAACGGCCGGTCGCTGGACTTTGGATGTTTCGGTAAAGCAGGAGAGTCCGGAAAAATACCGCAAGCGTTTCATTCGGGTGTTATCTGTCACGGAGGTAGGGTCGTTCGGGACGAACAATCCCGCTGCGGCGAGCGGACAGCCGCTGCGTAGGATATTGGACAATGCGAAGAACTTTTCTCCTTCCGGTACGGTGATCGTCGGGGGATTCTCCTTCACGGAGGCATCCCGTGCGGAGATACAGGCTACGAGTACGGGTTCCGGCTCCGATATATTCCAGAACGTGAAGAATACGATCAATACTCAGGACGTCATCTATCTGACCTACAATAGCCCGATCTCGGACGAACTGGCCAAGGTCGTACTTTCATGGTTGCGAAGCAGTCCGAATCGGGTATTGATCGTCGGTACCGACACCGATGCGACCAATGCCAATCTACGCAGCTACCTGACTGCGGACGGGACGTGGAAGTACTATAACCAGAGTCCGGCCGTCGGGGGTAAGTTCAAGCGGGCGGCGCAGACGGACGGCAATAGACGGTTCTTCACTTCGCCCTTCGGTACGGTAGCCGAGAATGCGCCGATCGCGCGAGCCGACGATTATGCGGGCTATTGTTTGAATTATCCGGCGGGGGTGACTCCGTTGGTGGTCAGCGATGCGGTCGGCTATGAAAAGGCGATGATCGTCGGGGTCAACCGTCAGGATCGCATCGTATATCATGGCGACGCCAATTTGAATCAGAACGGACGATTGAGTTCTCAGGCCAATGCGAATGGATCTGTAACGTCGGATTTCGACCGGTTGACTGCCAACTTGTGGGCCTGGATCGTGGAGCAGGTATGCGAGCAGGAATGAGTGTCCACGGCGGCTGCGGCCGTTCGCCGTATGTAAACTGGGAGATAAAAAACGAAAGGATGAAGAGGTATATATTCTGTATTTCGCTGTGTTTGGGAGTCGTATCGGGAGGCAGGGCCGCTGCCCAGGAACCACCGGCCGAACCGGAGGCGGCTCTTCCCCTGCTGGAAGTCAAGACGAATGCGCTTTATTGGACTACCGCGTCCCTCAATGCAGGTTTTGAGATGGGGTTGACTCCGAGGATTACGTTCGAGATCGATGCGGGATATAATCCCTGGACATTCAGCGACAATCGGAAATTCAAATTCTGGATGATACAACCCGAAATCCGGCATTGGTTCCGCAACCGTTTCGAAGGGCATTTTCTGGGCGTACATCTTCTGTATGCCGATTTCAATGTCGGAGGCATGAAGTTTCTGGGCATGAGCGACCGGAGATACCAGGGGGGCCCTGTATGGGGCGGGTGTGGCATACGGGTACAGATGGCCCCTCGGAAAAAATTGGAGCGTCGAGGCTACGGCAGCTTTGGGCTATCTTCGTTCGGATTACGACCGCTACGTTTGGAAGAAATGCGGACGTCACCTCGGTCGGGGGCATAAGAACTACTTCGGACCGACGAAGGTAGGCGTGTCGTTCGGTTTTACGATCAGGTAACTCCGTCCGGCGACGTCGCGGAAGAAAGAGATCGGTGGACGGACGGAGAGATTCCGGAGGCCCTTCCGAATGGCTTTGCATTGAATGTGCCGTACGCCTTTCCATACGCCATATTCCGAACTGAAAAAGAGATGAGGACTTATCCGTCCTCCTCTTCTTTTATCGTCGCGCCTCGACGAAATTCGCATCGGGCAGTCTATCCCGTTTCGGGCGAGTCAGCCCCAAAAATACAGATTCCCGGCCGGAATGTTTTCCCTGTCGGTCGATAATCCGTAAAAGCATTCCGCGAAAATGAAAAAACGATATATCGTCAGTTGCCGGCGGCCTGTTCGGACGGCAGGAAGGAACCGGTCAAAAACAGCCAATATCCTACGGGACGGCACTGTATGAGACCCTATATAGCGATGGGAAAAAGGGCAGTCCGAATAGACCACAGGTAATATGCGTTTTTTTACATTTTGCGGCGTTGCTCTTGAAAATACAAAACCCTGCAAATTAATATTTTGCAGGATTTTGCACTTTTTGTTTCCGGTACTTTGGTGGAGATGGCGGGAGTCGAACCCGCGTCCAAACAAGGAACCCAACTGCTTTCTACACGTTTAGCCGACCGTTTCGTCCTTCTACTTGAGCCCGGCAGGCGGCGGCCTAACCCAAGTCCCAGCCTCTTTGTTTCGCACGGCGCCCGAGGCGTTGCACCGTACTATCTCTAAATGAACGATACCCCGTATGAAGAGCGGTTAAAGAGCGGAACCACCCTTCGGGATACTCGTCGCCGAACCTCCTTGGACCCGGCGATTAAGCCAATTTTCTCTGAAAATTAGGCAGCGAGTGCATAGCTGTTGTTGCCATTTGTACGTTGAGCGTCGGGATTTACGAGCTGCCGCACAGCGCTCGACGTGCTTACAATCGAACTCTACCTGCTGTCAAAACCGGTCATCCCCTCTTCTCGGACGGGACTTTCGCGGGAAAGTTCCATTGAAATACAATGCAAAGATAATACAAATCGGGGACAAAAGCAAATTTATCCGCATTATCGCCGAATGCATGCTGGCCGGCACGCGGAACGAAGGCGGCGCTTTTTTTGCGGAGAAACATCCCCGATCCCGCGAAAAAACATTATCTTTGACCTTGTTTTAACTAAGGAAGCTGTTTATGAGCGGAAAACGCGTTATCGAGTTGCGGGACGTCGCGATCTATCATGCCGAAAATCCGTTTGGCAGGCAGTCGGCCGAACGCCTGGTGCGCTCGGGCGAGCTGGTACTTTCGGAGGTCGACTTCTCGGTCGAAGAGGGCGAGTTCGTCTATCTGATCGGCCGCGTGGGGAGCGGAAAGAGTACCTTGCTGAAAACATTGTATGCGGATGTCCAGCTCTTGGTCGGCGAAGGGTGCGTCGTGGGTTTCGATCTGCGGAAACTGCGCCGCCGGCAGATACCCTATCTGCGCCGGAAGATCGGCATCGTCTTCCAGGACTATCAGTTGTTGACCGACCGCAACGTGTTCCAGAACCTCTACTACGTGATGCGGGCCACAGGCTGGCGAGCCGAAGCGGAAATCCGACGCCGTATCGACGAAGTATTGCAACTGGTCGGGCTGGAAGCCAAGCACTACAAGATGCCGTTCGAACTTTCGGGCGGAGAGCAGCAACGCCTGGTGATCGCCCGCGCCCTGCTCAACAAGCCCCGCCTGCTGCTGGCCGACGAACCGACGGGAAACCTCGATCCCGTGACGGCCGACGGGATCATGCGGTTGTTCCTCACGATCGCCCGGAGCGGTTGTGCGGTGGTGATGTCGACGCACAACACGAATCTCATCGAGGAGTATCCGGCCCGCACGCTCGTCTTCGAAAAAGGACGCGTCAAGGAGGTCGACATGCAGGCGCTTCTGGGGCGGATTTGACCCTGCGAAAAGCCTGCAGATCTTGTCCGGAGGCTTGCAGGTATCGCAAAAAAATCGTATATTTGTACGTTAATTTAACAATATAGGAATGAGTGAAGAAGTGAACAGACCGGAAAAGGAGTATTCCGCGTCGAGCATCCAGGTGCTGGAAGGGCTGGAGGCCGTGCGCAAGCGTCCGGCCATGTACATCGGCGACATCGGCGAGAAGGGACTCCATCACCTGGTATACGAGGTGGTCGACAACTCGATCGACGAGGCGTTGGCCGGCTATTGCACGGATATCGAAGTGACGATCAACGAAGACGGTTCGGTCTCCGTGCGGGACAACGGCCGCGGCATCCCGACCGACTACCACGAAAAGGAGGGCCGGTCGGCGTTGGAGGTCGTGCTGACCGTGCTCCATGCAGGCGGTAAGTTCGACAAGGGCAGTTACAAGGTGTCGGGCGGTCTGCACGGAGTCGGCGTGTCGTGCGTCAACGCACTGTCGACGCTGCTGATCGCCGAAGTGCATCGCGACGGCAAGATCTACCGCGAGACGTTCAGCAAGGGCGTGCCCACCTCCAAATTGGAGATCGTCGGCGAATGTTCGGACCGCGGTACGACGATCACTTTCAAACCCGACGGCGAGATTTTCACGCATACGACGGAGTACAAGTACGAAATTCTGTCGAACCGCCTGCGCGAACTGGCGTTCCTGAACAAGGGTATCCAGCTTACGATCACCGACAAGCGGGTGAAGGACGAGCAGGGAGGTTACCTCAGCGAGACCTTCCATTCGAAAGACGGTTTGAAGGAGTTCGTGCAATATCTCGACGCCACGCGCGGCGAGCCGATCATCGAATCGATCATCTATCTCGATACCGAAAAGAATGGCGTGCCGGTCGAAGTGGCCATGCAGTACAACGATTCGTTCTCGGAGAACGTCCATTCGTATGTCAACAACATCAATACGATCGAAGGCGGTACGCACCTCACGGGCTTCCGCCGGGCGCTGACGCGTACGCTCAAAAAGTACGCCGACGATTCGGGGATGCTCGCCAAGTTGAAGTTCGACATCAGCGGCGACGACTTCCGCGAGGGGCTTACGGCCGTCATTTCGGTGAAGGTCGCCGAGCCGCAGTTCGAGGGGCAGACCAAGACCAAACTGGGCAACGACGAGGTGGCCGCATCGGTAGATCAGGCCGTTTCGGAGGCGCTGGCCAATTACTTGGAGGAGAATCCGAAGGATGCCAAGGCGATCGTGGGCAAGGTGGTGCTGGCGGCACAGGCGCGCCATGCGGCGCGCAAGGCGCGCGAAGCCGTGCAGCGCAAGACGCCGCTGTCGGGCGCCGGTCTGCCGGGCAAGCTGGCCGACTGTTCGAGCCGCGACCGGTCGATCGCCGAGATCTTCTTCGTCGAGGGTGACTCGGCAGGCGGAACGGCCAAGCAGGGCCGAGACCGTAACTTCCAGGCGATCATGCCGCTGCGCGGTAAGATTCTCAACGTGGAGAAGGCGCAGGAGCACAAGATGTGGGAGAACGAGGAGATCAAGAACATGTTCCAGGCGCTCGGCGTCACGATCGGGACGGAGGAGGACAGCAAGGCGCTCAATCTGGAAAAGTTGCGTTACGACAAGATCATCATCATGACCGATGCCGACGTCGACGGAAGCCACATCGCCACGCTGATGCTGACGTTCTTCTTCCGCAAGATGAAGGAACTGATCGAGAACGGCCACGTCTATATCGCTACCCCGCCGCTCTATCTGGTCAAGAAGGGCAAGCAGGAACGCTATTGCTGGACGGAGGAGGAGCGCGACAAGATCTCGGCCGAATTCGGCAAGGGCGTGCACATCCAGCGTTACAAAGGTTTGGGCGAGATGTCCGACGTGCAGTTGTGGGAGACCACGATGAATCCCGATACGCGCATCCTGCGGCAGGTATCGATCGAGAACGCAGCCGAGGCCGACCGCGTCTTCTCGATGCTCATGGGCGACGACGTGCCGCCCCGGCGCGAGTTCATCGAACGCCACGCCACCTACGCCAATATCGACGCGTAGTCCGATTGAAAGGAGGAGTTGCCCCTGCGGGGCGGCTCCTCTTTTGTATGACCCTCAATAAACGATTTTATCATGGACGTTACGATCATCGGCGTTGCCGGCGGAACGGGTTCCGGCAAGAGTACGCTCGTCAAGCGGTTGCAGGAGGCGTTCAAGGACGACGACGTCGCCACGCTGTGCCACGACTACTACTACAAGGCGCATCCCGAACTGACCTACGAGGAGCGCACGAAGCTCAATTACGATCACCCGCAGGCGTTCGACACCCACATGATGGTGGAACATATCCGTGCGCTGAAAAACAATGTGCCGATTTCGCATCCGGTCTACTCGTTCGTCGAGCACGACCGCCTGCCCGAGACGGTCGCCGTGAAGCCATCGAAAGTAATCATCGTCGACGGCATCCTGATCTTCGAGAACAAGGCCCTGCGCGAGTTGATGGACATCAAGGTCTATGTCGATACGGATGCCGACGTGCGCCTGGCGCGCCGCATCCTGCGCGACGTCTGCGAACGCGGCCGGACGATGGAGTCGGTCATCAATCAGTATATCACCACAGTCAAGCCGATGCACGAGGAGTTCGTCGAACCGTCGAAGAAGTATGCCGACGTCATCATTCCCGAAGGCGGATTCAACTCGGTGGCCGTGGCCATGCTCATTCAGAATATCCGGTCGCTGATCGCCGCGAAGTGATCGGGCGTTCGGCTGAAAATTCGGGCCGATCCTTTCACGATCGGTCTCTTTTTTGCTATATTTGCAAGCAATCCCCGAATTGTAATGGAACAGTCGGTTGCATCTCGTTTTCAAATATTTCGTGCGCGGCTCAAAAGATACCGGGCGCATTTCGCCGTCGTATTTCTGGTAGCGGCGGCGTTGGCGGCCGCCTGTTCGGGTTCGGGGCCGGTCGCTGCCGTTTTCGGGGGAGCGGCGGTCGTGCTTCTGATCGGTGTCGGCACCGCGTCGGGATACCGCGAATACCGGAAGCGGCAACTCCTTTCCCGCCGCTGGGTGCTGTCGTTTCTGAAAGCGCGCGGCCTCGATCCCGAGGAGGATGCCGACGGCGACGTATTGTTTCTGCTCGACAACATGAAGTATGTACTTCATATCAAAGAGCACTATTTCGAATTGCATATCGGGTTCGGACGCAAACGTTCGGAGCTGAACGACGAGTTGATGACACGTATGGCGCAGGAGGTGATGAGTTCGACACGGATGGTCAAAATTCTGCTGCGCCCCGAAGCCGTTCTCTTCTCGATCGAATGTCTGCAATGCCGGAAAAGCGAATTCGCCGGGTTTTTCGATTCCTATATCCGTATCCTCAAATTCTCCGTGGCCGAACATACGCGGCGTTATAACGAGGCGCTCGAAGAGTTCCACCGGGAGCTTCGCCGCCAGCGGGAAGCGGAGTATCTCTCGCAGCGTTTCTCGGATTATCAGGGCAAAGATGTGGTCAACTAAATGTGTTCGATACATTTTGTTCATCTTATTTAAAGTAATGGTATGACTGGATGTGAGCGCAGGATCTTGCACCGGAATAGTGAAAAGTCAACGGAGAAGAGCCGATGCTCTTCTCCGTTGACTTCAATTCAGACTGCGTAAACCGAGGTCGTCGCGCCTCTCTTGTCGGCCGCTCTTTCGGAATCGAAATCCGCGTTAGGAATATGATAAGCGCCTCGATTTATTCGTTGCTACTTTCGTCTTCTTCGTCGAGAATAATGTCGAGCTTGCGCCGGATAATCGTCGAGACAGTCTTGTCGCTCTCCGTATCGATGCTGAGCGTCCGCTCAAAGTAGAGGTACAGGGGCCAGCCTGAGTCCAGATGTACCTCCTCCGACGAATATTGTTGCATTCGCATCCGCAGATCGTCCATACCTGCCGAAATGGAGTCGCGCAACTGCTGTGACAGTTTCTTTTTGCCGCTCACTGTCTGCATCGCCTCTCTCACTGCCGAGGAGACAGCCTTCTTCGCATCCTCCACTTCAGTGTAGGTACAGCACACTGCGCTGTATGAGTCGGTAAGGCTACTACTGATCCAGAATGTCGTCTTTCCCTGCAAGGAGTCCGTCCCTCCGAGTATCGAGGCAAACATTTCGTCCATTTCATAGACCCGCGTCGTATCGAGTCGTGCGCCGTGGAAAAAGAACATGCGGCCCAGATCGTCGTTGGCAGCGTTGATCAAGACCGACGGATCGCCGAGGGTGTGGGCCAAGTATTTCCGGAAGTCCTTTTTCGATAACAGCCTGCGCTCTTCCGGGGCCATGTTCTTCCATGTAGCCTCAACGATCGGGTCGACCGCGGCTTTCGCTTGTTCGACCAGTGCATCCAGATTCGTGAGACCGAGCAGTACACCCGTTTCGCTGGTCGTGAACTCCACGATCTCGGCTCCCGTGACAGCTGCGATCACATCATGTATAAGCTGCTCCTGCTCGTCCGTGGACTTGTAGTCGCTGTACGAGAGCCGAAGCTGGTAGCGCTCTTGGGTCTGGGCAAGCACCTCGAAGGTGCGGCGTTCGCTGCGGCGATATACGAGCATCGTGTCGCCCTTTTCGTCGATTTTGAGTTTCTCTTCTGTCGCATTGTATGCGTACTTGTCACCCGGTGTCCAGTAGGCGCATATCTGTACCGTGGAGTCGGGCATGATCTGGGCGTGCAGGACGGAGGTAGCCGCCATGCCGCAGATTGCGAGTAAAATCCGTTTCATCTATATTCTTGTTTAAAATAAGTCTTTCAGACATTCGTCGACCACCGCTTCGGCCACGCCGTGCTCCCGAAGGCGGCAGGAGACTTCGGCGATCCGTGAGCGACGCTCCAGTCGCTCGTAGAGCATATCGAGCAGCACCTTGCGCAACCAGGTGCACCCCTCCGGCGTATCGTAGTCCTCTTCGCCGAAGGTCGACGTGCGGCGATACAGAACGAGATAGTAGATGCCTGCAATCAGCAACGAAACAATCTGCCGGAAAGGGTTGCCGCTTCTGCAAACTTCCGGCTGTATGTTTCGCAGACCTCACGGGAGTGCGTCTCGCGGTTGGCGGAGGCACGGCGTGTCGTGGTGGTCACGTCGGTGATCTCCCAGATCAGCAGGGCTGCATTCCGGAATTGTCGTAGAGTAAGTCGGCCGTACTGACGAGGGCGTTTTCGAACGCTGCACGTACCCCCCCCCTCCTCTCCCGGAGAATACGCCCTATGGCCGATAGAATATCGGCTCGGACCTGTTCGTTCGTACGACAGTAGCGCTTGCGTGCAGGGACTTGTGCCGTGTCATTCGTCATAAATCTTCGGTTTGGCGATTAGAACAATATAAAATTAGTCGGAATAATTTATTTTAGCAAATAAAAATTGATAAAATATAATTTCAATGTAGCATTTGCTTGGCAGTTTTCGAACTTTTATTCAAAATCGATTCGACGGGAATGATTGACATATAGGGGGGCCGGATAAAAAGAAAAGATCCGATTTACATATGCAAATCGGATCTCGAAATGGAAAAGATTGATTGTCAATCTTTTTGGCGGTGCGTAGGGGATTTTAATCCTCCGACGAAATGCACCGCCTATCAGTAGGTTACGCTTGCTTTTGCAGTTTCGGGTCACAACGTGGTTACGCCGTTTCGACGCTCGAAAATCGACGTCCGCGAATGCCCGTCCTTCAAAGAACTTTCACGGTTCAAATGTAACCTGTTTTTGGAGAATGTGCAAGTTCATAGGAATCAATTTCAGATATTTTATTAAAATAAGTGAGATTGAAATAACGTTGAGTTACGAGATTGTTCACTCTGCTATTTACCACAGGGCATTAGAGTTTAAATTATTCTATCGTTTGGAGAATATAAATATTATTCGTAATTTTGCGAACAATAAATAAGGAAGTGTATGGCGGGAAAATCATATACCGAAGGACAAGAGCAACTTGCACGATTTGCGAAAGCGATGGGGCATCCTGCGCGGATCGCGATTCTGCACTTCTTGGCGAAACAGAAGTGTTGCTTTTTCGGCGACATTCACGAGGTTTTGCCTATCTCGAAAGCCACGGTATCGCAGCATCTGAAAGAATTGAAAGAGGCGGGATTGATTCAGGGAACAATCGAGCCGCCGAAAGTACGCTACTGTATCAATCGTGAAAATTGGGAAATGGCTCGCCTGCTTTTCGCCGATTTCTATCGTGATTGCGCTCCGAAGAAAGAGACGTGCAATACCCCGTTCCGAAGCGAGGATTTATGAGTTCATTTTCATGCAGGTTTTCGATAAGCCGAGCGTTTGCACTCCATCTTTCGTGTTGCGGTATAATACGAAATATTTTTTGTCGTAAATGTTCGTAATTCGACGAAATATAAACAACTAAAAACAAAACGTATGATGAAAGGATTTTTATTAGGGACAGCATGTTTGCTGTTGTTCGCTTGCGGAGGTCGCACGGCGAAGAATCGGGAAACCGGAATGGAACTAAATGACAAGGATCGTGTGGAGGTGCTCTATTTCCACGGTAAACAACGCTGCGCCACTTGCATGGCGATCGAGAATAATGCAGCAGAGACGGTCGAAACCCTCTTTGCCGATGAGGTGGAAACGGGAACGGTCATCTTTCGTTCGGTGGATATTTCCGCACCGGAGAATGAACGGTTGGCCGATGATTATGAGGTGGCGTGGTCGTCGCTTTTCGTCAATCGTTGGCGTGACGGCAAGGAGACGCGCGAGAATCTGACCGAATTTGCTTTCGCCAATGCCCGCACGGCACCCGACGCATTCCGCAACGGTCTGGCAAAAAAGATTACAAACGCATTGAATGATTAATGCTTATGGAGTGGCTGCAATCGTTATTGGACAGCAGTTCGACGCCTGTTTTGACTGCTTTTCTGCTTGGTCTGTTGACCTCCATATCGCCGTGTCCGTTGGCGACGAATATCGCTGCGATCGGCTTTATCGGCAAGCATATCGAGAGCCGACGACGAATATTCGTCAACGGTCTGCTCTACACGTTGGGGCGGGTGGTAGCCTATACCGTATTGGGTGTAGTGTTGCTCGTCGTGCTGAAAGGCGGTTCGGGTTTGTTCGGGATTCAGAAATTCGTCGGTAAATACGGTGAAATGCTACTCGGCCCGGCTCTGCTGCTCGTCGGAGGGTTCATGCTCGTCGGCGACCGGCTCAATCTGCCGAAACTCGGCTTCAAGGGCAGCGGCGAAGGATTGGCGCGACGCGGCGGTCGCGGTGCATTCCTGCTCGGAATGCTCTTCGCGATGGTTTTTTGCCCTACGAGCGGCGTATTTTATTTCGGTATGCTGATTCCCATGTCGGCAACTGCGACGGCAGGTTGGCTGTTGCCGATCGTATTCGCCATGGCTACCGCCTTGCCCGTGCTGGTCGTAGCGTGGATATTGGCATTCAGCGTTGGACGAATCGGAGCATTTTACGGAAAAATGCAAACCGTGCAAAGGTGGCTCAACTGGATCGTCGGCGGACTGTTCGTCACAATCGGAATTTACTATTGCACCGTTTTTTATTTTTGAAAATGTTCGTAATACGACGAAATACAAACAACTAAATAATACGAATTATGGAAATCAAAGTTTTGGGAGCAGGCTGCTCCAAGTGCAAGGCGACGTATGCCGCTATCGAGAAAATCATTAAAGAGAATGAACTCGACGTCTCGCTCTCGAAAGTGGAAGATATTATGGAGTTGCTCAATTATAACATCATGACCACGCCGGCAGTCGTTGTGGACGGTGCGGTACGAATCAAAGGATATGTCCCCTCGGAGAGTGAAATCAGGAAATTGTTAGGAATTTAATTTATTGACAATATATGGAACCCAGAAAAGAGTTGAAAATTCTCTTTTGGATCGTAGCTGTATTCGCTGTCGTCTTCTTCCTGCCGATAGGCAGCGAACGATTCCTAACGGCGGTCGATGCGACGCTCGATCTTGCGAGGTGGTACGCACGCGAACACGTCGTGCTGTGTCTGCTGCCGGCGTTCTTTATCGCGGGTGTTATCGCCGTATTCGTCAGTCAGGGCTCAGTCTTGAAGTATTTCGGAGCCAATGCGAAGAAGTGGTTGTCCTACTCCGTCGCCGCCGTCTCGGGCGGTATTCTTGCGGTTTGCTCCTGTACGATCCTGCCGCTCTTCACGAGCATCTATAAGCGCGGTGCGGGATTAGGGCCTGCCGTAGCGTTTCTCTATTCCGGCCCGGCTATCAGCATTCTGTCAATCATCCTCACGACACGGATTCTCGGTGTCGAATTAGGCGTGGCGCGCATGATCGGAGCCGTCTGCTTCTCAGTGGTTATCGGTCTTGCGATGGCGTTCATTTTCAGAAAAGAGGAGCAGGTGAAAAAGGAGCAACAAATGAACATCGTGCCGCCGCCCGAAAAACGCCCGATGCGGCAGACGGCGCTGCATTTCTTTACGTTGGTCGCCATCCTCGTCTTTGCAAATTGGGGTGCACCCGCCGCGACGGACACCGGTCTTTGGCAGTTCGTCTTTACCTATAAATGGTACTTCACAGCCGGATTCGGGCTGCTGCTCTGTTGGTCGCTCGTTCGGGTGCTGAAACTGAAACTTGCGTGGGTCGCCGCAGCCGCAGCCGCGACGCTGCTCTCCGCATGGCTGGCAATGGCATTCATCGCCGATGCTAAACTCGTACCGCTCGTGCCGATGATCGTCGGAATCGCAGCCCTATCCGTCATGCTGCTTTGCGACAAGCACGATGCCGAGAATCGGGAATGGGCCTTGTCGTCGTGGGGTTTCGCCAAGCAGATCATGCCCCTGCTGGCCATCGGTGTCGTAACGGCGGGATTTCTGCTCGGCTCGACGCATGACGGTGAGACGATCGCGGGTGTCATTCCGAACCGTTGGATCGAATGGGCGGTCGGCGGGAACTCGCTTCTCTCGAACTTCTTCGCCTCGTTCACGGGGGCCTTCATGTACTTCGCTACGCTGACCGAAGTGCCGATCATTCAGGGGTTGCTGGCTTCCGGTATGGGCAAAGGCCCGGCGTTGGCCCTGCTTTTGGCCGGCCCTTCGCTGTCGCTGCCCAACATGCTGGTCATCCGCGGCGTGATGGGAACGAAAAAGACCGTCGTCTACGTCGTGCTGGTCATTGTGTTGGCAACACTGGCCGGGTATGTTTACGGAAACCTATTTTAATCCGCTCTTATGAAACGGTTCTTTTCGATCATCCTGTTTCTGACATACGGCATGACGTCGGTTTCCGCTCAAAAATTCGCAGTCGGCGGTTCTCTTCAGGCATGGCACGACACGAAGAAAAACAGCACGATCCTATCCGTTGTTCCCGACATCGGGTATACGCTGTCGGAGCATTGGTATGTAGGCGCAGGTGTCGGATATGCCTATTCGGATTATAATGGGCAGGGTGTCCACTCCGCAATGTTCGTCCCCTATGCGCGCTATTTCTATCTCTCGGCGGGAAGAGTCCGATTATTCGTCGATTGCACGGCAGGCTTCGCGATGGACAAACCGCATCACGAGAGCGCCTCTTATGCTTGGCAGGCGGGATTCAGACCCGGCGTCATTCTTTCGCTGACCGAGCGTTTCAGCTTGGCTGCCAGTTTCGGATTTATGGGCTATCGCGATACCGGCAACGAAAAGAGCGCGCTGGGTAGCGATGGCTGGGGGCTGGATTTGAACGGAAATACGTTGCAGCTGGGATTCTTTTACAGTTTTTAATATTCAAATACAATGAGCAAATCAAAAACAATTTGGGCGACGGTCGCAGGCATTTTCTCTTCGATTCTCGCATTTTTAGGCGTCGTGTCCTGCTGCGGGATGCCGATTCTCGCAGGCATACTGGCGACGTTGGGCATCGGCGCTTCGCAACTGCGATTCTTCGCCGAATATCGCGGCTGGTTCATCGGCTTCGCCATTCTTTCGCTTTTGGTCGGGTTTCGGCAGGTCTATTTCAAAAAGCCGGGCGGTTGCGGCTGCGGTTGTGCGACGGATGCCGAAAAGAAACCGGCGAAGTCGCAGGCCGTTCAGAAAATCTTTCTGTGGATCGGTGCTGCACTGATCGTTGCGATTCTGTTTGCAGGCAACCGACCAGAAACAAAGAACGACGGGAACTGCTGCCCCGTGCAAAACAGTTGTTGTACCCGATAAAACTGTATGAATCATGAATACATTCGTTCAAACATTGGAGTATTTCGTGTTTATCACGTTCGAGCTCGTCGCGTTGTTCATGCTTATCAGTGCTGCGGTCGAGATTATTCTGATGTACATTCCCGAGGAGAAAATCCGCGCCAAACTTTCGGGGCGAGGCATCGTAGGCAACATCATGGCGGCGGGATTCGGAGCGCTTACGCCGTTCTGTGCCTGTTCGACGATTCCGATGACCGTCGGATTTCTCCATGCAGGCGTGCCATTCGGTTCAACGATGTCGTTTCTGATCGCCTCGCCGCTGCTGAATCCGATCATCATCGGTATGCTCGGTGCAATGGTCGGCATCGAGGCGATGGTCGCCTATTTCGTGATCGCTTTCATCGCTTCGGTCGCTTTCGGCTATCTCCTCGAAAAGACGGGCATGCAGCGTTATGTCAAGAACGTAAGGCTCAAAAATGCACATGAAACGGGCGAAAACCGTCGGGCGTGGCCGTTCGGCCGCAAACTCCGAGAGGCGTTTCGCGGTGCTTGGGGCAGTCTGCGGCCCATCATGGGTTACTTGCTCATCGGCGTGGCGCTGGGTGCGGGAATCTACGGCTATATGCCGCAGGATTTCGTGCTCGGCATCGCCGGGCCGGACAATCCGTTCGCCGTGCCTGTTGCCGCCGTGTTGGGTATTCCGCTCTACATCCGCGCTGAAACGGCCATACCGATCGGCGTGGCGTTGATGGGCAAGGGAATGAGTGTCGGAGCTGTCATTGCGCTCGTCATCGGCGGCGCAGGCATGGCGATTCCAGAAATGTCGCTGCTGGCAAGTATTTTCCGCAAGAAATTGGTCGCGATCATCGTGCTGGTCATTTTCCTGACGGCCGTTGTTGCCGGCTATTTGTTCAATATTTTATTATAAATCATCGTATTATGGAAGATCAAAAAGAGAAGAAAGGCTTTTGGGCGTCGCTGTTCTCGCCGAAGCCATGCTCCTGCTCGTGCGGGATGCAAATTGTCGAAGAGTTCGATAAGGCTACCGAAATAGCCGAAGAACAAGAGAACTCGGACTCTTCGCCCGAAAAGGAAGAGTAAGATGTAATGTGTTAAGGGCATCTACTATCGATGCCCTTTTTTCCGTATTAAAAAAGATTCTTTTCCCATTTATGATGTATCTTTGCATTTGTATGAAGTGGCAACGCTGCATATAGCTATCCTGCTTCGGGCGTGTCGGGGAGTCGCTCTTCGGCATTGATTCATCATGCCCGCATCTTCTGAATTTTTCAATCGATAATTCAAGAAACAAAATCGTAACCCAAACAAGGGTTGCATTGTTATATCCGTAATACATGATGACAAAAATATATCCCCGTACCGGGGACTTGCAGACGGTTTACCTGAATGCCGTCGTCCGCGACTCGTCGATTGAGGTCGGCGACTATACGATTTACAATGATTTCGTGAATGACCCGTGCGATTTCGAGCGGAATAACGTGTTGTATCACTATCCGGTCCATCGCGAACGGCTTGTTATCGGCAAGTTCTGTTCGATTGCTTGCGGTGTGAAATTCCTGTTCAACTGCGCCAATCACTCGCTGCGGTCGCTTTCCACCTATACCTTCCCGCTCTTTTACGAGGAGTGGGGACTGGATCGAGCCGATGTCGCGTCGGCTTGGGACAACAAGGGCGACATCGTCATCGGCAATGATGTCTGGATCGGATTCGAGGCGGTCATCTTGTCCGGCGTTCATATCGGCGACGGCGCGATCATCGGAGCACGGGCTGTCGTAACGAAAGATGTTCCGGCTTATACGATCGTCGGCGGAGTGCCTGCACGCGAGATCCGTAAGCGGTTCGATACGGATACGATCGACCGCTTGCTGCAATTGCGATGGTGGGATTGGCCGATCGATAAAATACGGGAAAATATTCCGCATATCACGAATGGGGGACCGGGTGCATGCTGTTCATCGGATATTCGCAGATACTTATGAATCCGTTAATCGACACGCCTTTCATAAACTTATTATTTACGCGTCGTCCTTGTCGTCGAGAGGAATTGGAATCGGCCTACGACGATTTTCTCCGCACGGTCATCGAAGTCTGCGACAATACGACCGATTATAAACTGCTTTTTCGGATTTTGACGCATACGCAAGTACGACTGGAGATGTTGTATCCGTCGCGGACACGGGTTAAATCGAATGCTGGCGAGGTATCTGCCTCCCGTTATATCGCAGCCGCCAAACGAATCGTCGAATCGGAGTTGTGCTTGTTGAATGAACGAGTCGTGCATCCGTCGTTGTTCCAGCCGCCACGCAAAAACGATATTCCGGATTTGTTTTGGAGTTCGGAGTTCACGAAACGGGATTTGGTAGAGCTGCTCTCTGCTTTGGAGTATCTCGGTCCGATTTTGAATGCCGTGGGTAAATACGCTCCGTTTTCGGTGTTGGTGGCTTTCGCCGAAAAGACGCTCAATGTCTCCTTGCCGAATGCCTATAAAATCCGCGAGGAGGTGTTGAACCGCAAGACGAAGAGTACGGATTTCTTGGAACGGCTGATCGATGCTCTGATCGAAAAGAGCGCGAAATAGACATATTGAATAGCAGACGAATAGAAATATTCTTGCGGGTAGTAATGCGGGTACTGCCCGCATTTTATTTTTCGACTATTCGGAACTTTGTCCACGGAAATCGAAACGGAAAGATTATGAAATTAGACACTATCATCGAAGATATGCAGGGGTGCATATTCTCGCTGCAACAGAGGGTCGAAGAGTTGAAGACGATGGACGACAAGTCGGCCGAAACGATTCTGATGACCCGTCAGGAGGCTGCCGATCTGATCGGCAAGTCGCTGCGGCAATTGGATCGGGATTGCCGGCGATACGGCATCCGAAAGGTCCATGCCAACGGAGGAATCCGAATTCCCAAAATCGACCTGCTCGTGCATATGGGTCTGGTCGCACGACCGGCGGAGCCGCGCCAAAGCGAGTTGCAACGGGTATTGGGCAGATTCGGACGACGATGAATTACCTCACGGAGATAAAACTCTTCAACGAGTGGCTCGAAACCGAACAGCTGCCGTCCAATGCCATCGTGCTGTGGTACGCCTTGATGTTCACGGCGAACCGCTGCGGCTGGCGCGACGAATTCGCGGTATCGTTCTCCGTATTGCAGAGCCGCACGAAACTCGACCGATCGACCGTCTGGCGGATGCGTAAGGTTTTGGCGGATAGAGGTATTATCTCCGTGGAGGAACGGGGCGGCAATCGGAGCGCGCTTTATCGGCTGCATTCGTTCGAACGGTTGTTTGCGTCGCAACGTACTACGCTGACTGCGACGCAATCCGACACGAATCCGTCCGAAGCGTTGCAAGGTGCGACGCTGTCTGCAACCGTACATAGACTGAACAGAGATTCTTCTGAAAAAGAAAAAACAAGCAAAAAAGAAAAAGGGCGTTCGGCGGGCGAAGAGAGAAAAAGTTGCGCGAAAAAGAGAGAAATGCCGCGTCTGAACCAGGCGCAGTTCCTTTCGACGCTCGATCCGGCGTGGCGGGAGCCGATGACCGTATGGTTGGAATATAAGCGTACTCGTCGCGAGAGTTATCGCAGCGAGTCGGGAGCGAGGAAATGCCTGTCGCTGCTGCGCAGCCTTTCGGGCGAGGATCCGACGGTTGCTGCCGCCATCATCGACCGCAGCATTGCCAACAACTGGGCGGGACTGTTCCCGTTGCAACCGGCACAGCCTGCGCGAGGACAGCATCCCGGACAAATCATCCATCCTGCGACCGACGAACGTACCCAGCGATTGTTGGAAAAACTCGACCGCAAATGAAATGTGGGACAATGACCTCTTTGCGCAAATACCGACGAAACTATTTTCACACGACAAAAACGACACACCGTATGAACCGAATAGCATCGCTTATCGACCGCATGGTCGCAGACAAACGCCTCGTCGTCCGTTCGCCGCACGACCTCTCGTGGGGCGATAGGGACTATTGCGAAGGGCTGTTCTGCGAAATCTTCCGGAGGGTCGATACCTCGATCGTGCGCTACCGCCACCTGCCCGAGTATGCCGAGATCATCGACTGGATGACCTCGACCGAAGGGCGCGGCCTGCTGCTCTACGGCGATTGCGGACGCGGCAAGAGCATCATCCTTACGGGCGTCGTTCCTGTGCTGCTGGCGATGAAGGAGCGGATGGCGGTAGCCATTCATGCCGACGAACTCTCCAAGCCTTACGACCTCGCCCTGCGGACCGCCGGATACGATGTGCATACGACGAACCTCGACTACCTGACCCGCACGGCTTATCCAATTATCGACGAGTTGGGCGTTGAGCCGCTCGTGAACGACTACGGCGAGAAGTACGAGGGCTTCAACCGCGTCATCAACGCTGCCGAACGCTATCTGCGGCCGTTGTTCATCTCGACGAACCTTACCCGCGAACAACTGCTTCGGCGTTACGGAGAGCGGACTTTCGACCGATTGACGCGCTTGTGCCGTCCGGTGAGATTCAAAGGCGAGAGCCTGCGCTGACAATCGAAAAACAGAACACGATATGAAACTGCAACGAATCATTCATCATTTGGAAGACGGCCGCCGCAAGTATGTAACTCATAACGGCGAAATGGAGAAATGGACGGAAGTCGAGATCGAAAACCTCCGCCGCAATACGGAACAGTACGGTCCGGCAGCCTATACCGCCGACTTCGCCAAGTACGGTATCTCCGCTCGCGAACTTCGCGAACGCTATCCCGATGCGAAGATCATCCGTATCGTCGGCTTCGAGACCGAGGATCACGACCTGCCGTTGAACCCCGAAATCATCTTCTGACGATGCCGCACCTCAAACGTACCGTCCGCCGTCCGTGGTTGCCGGAGCATAAACCGCAGTCGGGACGCCGCCACGCCAATACGGAGTTTTACCGTTCCGCCGCATGGCGGAAACTGCGCCTCGTCAAGTTGGAGCAGCAACCGCTGTGCGAAGAGTGCCTGAAACACGACCGGCATACTCCGGCGCAGATGGTCGACCACATCGTCCCGATCAATCGGGGCGGGGCGTCGCTCGACTTGCAAAACCTGCAATCCCTCTGCAACTCTTGCCACAACCGCAAGAGCGCTCGGGAGCGAAGATAACACGATGTCGAACCTCTAAAACGAATGCCTATGATTTAATCGGAACCGGATGGAACGGATGCGTGGTTTGCAATCAGTCCAAAGGCAGTGTCGGCATCCGTTCTATCCCTTTTTCGAGTAGGCACGAACCGAAATGCGAACGACCCTTAACCTGAATGAAATCATCTCCGAATGGATTTCGGAGTGCGACATACTCCCTGCCACCAAACGGGACTACCGGCGCAAAATCGCGCTGTGGTTCCGGTGGTTGTCGGCGCACGATGTCGATACCCGTTCGCCGGAGCGTCGGCACGTCTTGGAGTACAAACAGCAGTTGCAAGCCGAAGGCAAGAGCGTCTATACCGTGAACAGCCTCGTTACGATCCTCAAGTTGTTTTACGGCTTCTGCGAGCGACAAGGCTACTACGACAATATCGCCGCAGGGATCCGCAGCAGCAAACGCCATACGGAGTACAGCAAACTGCCGCTGACGGCGGAGCAGGCGTTCCGGCTGTTGGACAGCATCGATACCGCGACTGCCATCGGGCGCCGCGACCGACTGATGATTTCGCTGATGCTCTTCAACGGGCTTCGCACCTGCGAGGCGGAGCGTATTGACATCGGCGACTTCGCCGAGCGCGAGGGGCAACCGATCCTCCGCATCCAGCGCAAGGGACGCACGGACAAAAACGAGATCGTCGTGCTGCATCCCGACACGGTCGTGTGGCTGGAGGAGTATATCGCCGATAGGAACTTCGACAGCAGTACTCCGCTCTTCGTATCCCACAAGGCGCAATGCGACAACCGGCTTGTGCGGCAGACGATCGGGCGGATCATCAAACAACGCCTCGCCCGCATCGGCATCTTGCACCCGAAGATTTCGGCGCATTCGTTGCGGCACACGTTCGGAGCGCTGATGGTCGAACAAGGCATAGACATCGAGACGATCAAGGATATGATGGGACACTCCGATACGAAGACCACGCGCATCTATATCGAGATGGCGCAGCAGCGACGGCTGCTCCATCACTCGCCGTCGATGACCATAGGCGATGCGATATTGAACAGCGGCGGCAAACCGCACCGATGATTGAAGTACAGTGAATTAATGAATTACGCTATATGTTTAACGGACAAAACGTTGCGATTTAACGGAACTCGCTGAAACCCGACAGTGGGTATCAAAGAGTTGCGTGATCGAGGTACGCTCCCGACCGAAGACGGGGAGGGGGCGAAATTCCTCCGAACCTCACGAAAACCAATCGCGCCCCAAGTCTTCTGTACGCGCGTGCAGAATCGAGGGAAACGGAAACTCCGTATTGCGAGAATAAAATGCTCTTTGAAATATCGAACGGAATCAATACTCGATTTTGAAATAGTCGAGTACAGCTTTGTAGTTGTCTTGCGCCGTCAGACAAGTGTCTGTCAGATACTCCCGAACTTCCGGCCAGCGTTGCAGACCGCGATAGTAGAACATTTTCAGGTCGTCCGTGATGATGAACGGCACGATGCCGTTGGCCAGACACTCCTTGAACATCATGAGCCGCCCGACACGTCCGTTGCCGTCCTGAAACGGATGGATCGCCTCGAAGCGCTGGTGCAAATCGAGGATATCCGTCAACGATTTTTGCCGCTTGGCATTGTATTCGGCAAGGAGCGCTTTCATCTCCCGACCTACGTTCTCGGGTGCGGTCGTTTCGTTGCCGCCTACTTCGTTGGGCAGGCGTTTGTAGGCACCCACGGCGAACCACTCCTTGCGGCTGTCGGAGGTGCCCGATTTGAGCATGGCGTGCAGCTCCTTGATAAGCGACTCGGTCAGCCGCTCCTCGGCACGGTCGATCACGAGGTCGATACAGCGGAAGTGGTTCGTCGTTTCGATAATGTCGTCTACACGGACGCTTTCGCCCTCGATGCCGACGGTGTTCGTCTCGAAGATATAGCGCGTCTGGTCGTGCGTCAGTCGGTTGCCTTCGATGTGGTTGGAGTTGTAGGTCAAATCGATCTGCGTCTTGTGGTAAATGCCGCCTTTGAGCTGCATGACCTTTTGCTCGCGCAAGGCAGTGAGTAATGGCGACAATTTCGAGCGGCGGCGCTTGCGTGCGGGCAAAGCGGCATCGGCGGGAATGTTCCATGTTTTTCCCGTGAGGAACGCGCCTTCGATTTTCCCTTCGGTGCAATAGTTACGCGCCGTGCGTTCCGAAATGCCGTATTTCTCGGCGAATGCGACTACTGAAATATACTCCATAAACTCCGTCTATCGGCAAGTATGATTCCGATTTCGATGCCAAAGATAACAATATTTGCCGGTATCGGCAAATTATAAATGGAAGTTCTATCGGATAATGAAATGTTAAAATGACGAAAGGTCGCAAGAAAATACCTGACGAATTGAAATCCTTACGGGGTACGGACCAGCCGTGCCGGATGACCGGCGATGCTGTTTCCGCCGGCACCGCCGTCGCGGCATTGCCACGCTCCGGACTGAAAGGTACGGCGAAAAAGGTGTTCGAGGTCGTGGCGACGGAGTTGATCCACAAATGCCTGCTCGATGTCGTTGGCGTAGACTTGATCGTCGCCTATGCTCGCGAGATGGGGTTGTACCACGATATGATGCGCGAAACCGAAAAGGAGGGATACACCATCGAAGTAATGACGAAACACGGTACGGCGACGGTCGTCAACCCCAAGCGCAAGGTCGCGGAATCGGCGCTCGCCAATGCTAAGGCGCTGGCTGCCGAGTTCGGGTTGACGCCTGCCAGTCGCAGCCGCGTAGCGGCTTTGCTTTCGGATAATACCCCGAAAGACGACTTCGCCGAGTTCGAAGAGATAAAGTAGATTATCGCAATATGGCTGCTGTCAAGAAATATCCCGCCGAACTTTATGCCGAGCAAGTCCGCTCCGGAGAGATTCTCGTCTGCGAGTATGTCCGCCTCGCCGTCGAGCGTTACTACGCCGACCTCGACCGTGCGCTCGACATGGGTCGCTACTTCGATAAAAAAGCCGCGATGCGCGCTATCCATTTCATCGAGAAACTCAAACATACCAAGGGCGAGTGGGCGGGACAGCGGTTCCGACTGGAGCCGTGGCAGCAGTTCGTGCTGTGGAATATCTTCGGGTGGAAGAATGCCGACGGTACGCGCCGGTTCCGATACGCTTATATCGAGATCGCCCGCAAGAACGGCAAAACCGCACTGTCTGCCGGCATCGGGTTGTATATGCTCTTCGCCGACGGCGAGAGCCGCCCGGAGGTTTATTCGGCCGCGACGGTCAAGGATCAGGCGAAGATATGCTTCTCGGATGCTGTGGAGATCGTCAAGGCGACCGATCTGAAAAACTACCTTACGCCATACCGCAACTCGATCGTCTATGACCTCAAAGGCGGTATGATGAAGCCTCTTTCGTCGGATTACGGTACGCACGACGGTCTGAATCCGAATTGCGGCATCATCGACGAGTTCCATGCCCACAAGGACAGCGGAATGTTCGACGTCATCAAGTCGGCTTTCGGCGCACGGCGACAACCGCTCATGTTCATCATCACGACGGCGGGCTTCGACAAGTCGGGAGTCTGCTATGCCTATCGGGAGAACGTCATCAAAGTGCTGCGCGGCGTGAACGAGGACGATTCGTTGTTCGGGATCATATATACGCTCGATGATAAATCGGAGTGGGACGACCCGAAGATGTGGATCAAGGCCAATCCCAACCTCGGCGTGAGTTTGAGCGCCGACTACCTCGCCGACCAAGTGAAAGACGCCAAGAACCGTCCCGAAGCCGTCCGCAACGTGATGACGAAGAACGTCGATCTATGGGTCGATGCCGAGCGGACGTGGATACTCGACGACGCTTGGCAAAAGTGCATCGGTACGACCGACCCTGCCGACCTGAAAGGCTGCGCCTGCTGGGGAGGTTTGGATCTCTCGAACGTGTCGGACATTACGGCTTACGTGCTGCTCTTCCACGAAAACGACCGTTTCCAATTGCTGCCGCACTTTTGGATTCCCGAAGAGAAGATGCTGGAAAAGATCCGCAAGGAGAATATCAACTACGACAAGTGGGTGGCAGAGGGTTATGTAACCGTTACGCCGGGCAATGTCATCGACTACGACTTCGTCAAGGCGGATATCCTGCGTATCGTGGCCGATTACGACCTGCGGACATCGGCTTACGACCGTTGGAACTCTTCGCAGACGATCATCGACTTGCAGAACGAGGGGATGGAGTGCAACCCCTTCGGGCAGGGCTACGGCTCGATGTCGGCACCGACCAAGGAGTTCGAGAAACTGGTGCTGACCGGGAAGATCGAACACTTCGGCAATCCGGTCTTGCGATGGATGCTCGCATCGACGCTCGTCAAGACCGATCCTGCGGGCAACATCAAACCCGACAAGGAGAAATCGACGCAGAAGATCGACGGCATTGTAGCCTCGATCATGGCACTCGGGGAGTGGATGACGGCACAGACCGATGACGAGAGCAACCCGTATGAAAACAGAGGACTATTAACCTTATAACACGATACGATTATGAGCAGCAGAAAAATGAACATTTGCGATGAGCGAGGGCAGAGGCGGCTCGCAGACTATGCCGAGCGTAGCAAATGTGCATCGAAGATGAACCGAAAGCAATACAAGCGTTATCACTCGCCGGTCATCGCCGCCGAGCGCGAGAAAGTCGAGGCTGAACTGTCGGCGATGAATCCCATCGAACCCGAAGTGCGGCATTTCCTCTCGTTCGAGGGCTTCGCGGAACTCTATCTCCGTATGCGCGACCTCTATCCGACGCAGTTGGAGGCTTACGAACGGTTGGAGGATTTCTACATCACCGTCACCGGAAAGCGCAGATACTCCGAATTCAGTTCATTCAGGAGGGTGTTGAATAGGATTATTACAAAAAATATTGATTTTTAGTCTGAATATCGTATCTTTGTAGAAGAAACGATAATACGGCTGACTATGGACGATTATTCATGGGCGGAAAAACGATATTTAAGATCGGTTGACCAACTTAAGTTATGGAGCGATAATCCAAGGTTGAATCCTATTGAGGAACATAGATCAATAAAAGATTATGCAGAAGACTTTACGGCAGATCAAAGTGATAAGCAAGCTTTGTTTGATCTTGCCAAGTCAATAGTTGATCGAAGCTTCCTGCCATTTGAACCGATTGTGGTATGGCAGGGCGACAATGAACGATTTTATGTCGCAGAAGGGAATAGACGAGTTCTTGTTCTTAAATTGTTACGTCACCCAGAACAAGCCCCCAGAAGTATTCGTGCTTTTTTTAGAAGATTAGCACAAGATTTTGATGCTAATTCAGTGGAGAAAATACAAGTAATTGTGGCACCATCATTTGATGATGCTGAATGGTATATCAATCAACGCAATAGTATGTCTTCACTTGCTCGTCCATGGTCAAGACTTCAACAGCAAAGGTGGATATATAGTCAATATAAGAAATATCAAGGGAACTACGAAATATTAAAAGATAAGACGGGACTGACACAGTCTGAATTAGATGACATTATTCGAACGTTAAAAATTCGAGATTTTATTAACACACCCAAAGTAAAAGCATTCTTAAGTCCGGATGAAATAGATGAAGCAAGTTCTCATAAATTCCCAATGACAGTGTTGGAACGGTTTTTCGATTCTTCCATTGTGAAGGAGCGATGGGGAATTAGTATAGATGGAAATAATGTAAAAATTTCATCGGATGAAGATAATTTTGCGCAGGCATATGCATATTTAATCAAATCTATCCTTGGTCACACTGATATTAAAATTGATACCCGTACAATTACGAATAATTTATCAGATATTCTTGATAGATTACCAACTGTTGGTTTAGGGGAAAAGGAATGGGAAGTTGATCCACAACGATTAAGTATTGCATCTACATCCACTCCTTTACAGTCTCATAAAGAATCACATCCGCAGGTCCAACAGAAAAGTTTAAAAGGGGACCCCAATAGAAAAAGGATAGTGCTTCCTATATACGAGATTAATACTGATAGCTATAGATTACAGAGCCTTTTCGAAGAATTAAAGCAAATTCCATTTCGATATACTGCTTGTATTGCAGCTGCAATGCGAGTTTTTTTAGATTTAGCTATTCTAAAATATATTGAATCGGAAAATTTGACTCAAGCACTTTGTCAAGAATGCCATCAAAGCGATTTACGCAAAATTATATTAAATCAACGCTTGGATTATATTAAGAAAAATGGCAAACTAACAAAAAATGCCCAAAATATTATCGGCAGGCTTCAAAATCCCGCTGAACCATACTCATTAGATGTATTAAATGGGTTTATTCATAGTGTTGGAACAACTCAATATTTGAACCGATCATATTTAAATGGTTTTTGGGATTTTTTGTTCCCGTTATATCAAGAGATATTAGATATTAAAGAAAAAAATGCATAGATCGCCTTTAAGATACCCTGGCGGGAAAAACAGGATTGCCAATTTTATCGCTCAAGTCTGTGTAGATAATGGTGTCTCGGGTTTATATGTTGAACCATATGCTGGAGGGGCGTCTGTTGCACTCTATTTATTATTCTCAAATGTCGTAAAAAACATAGTAATAAATGATAAAGATAGATCAATATATGCTTTTTGGTATTCAGTATTGCATCATACTGATGAACTTTGCCAGTTAATACGAAATACTGATGTCAACATTGAAAACTGGCATAAACAAAAAAAGATTCAAAGCAAAAAGAAATATGCAGGATTGTTGGAATTAGGTTTTTCTACTCTTTTCCTAAATAGAACTAATCGCTCTGGGATCATATCGGGAGGTATTATCGGTGGTTTGTCTCAAGAGGGTGCCTATAAAATTGATTGCAGGTTCAATAAGGAGGAAATTATAGAACGTATCCAGCAAATAGCACGAGAAAAAAAACGTATCAAAGTATACAACCTTGATGCGATACAATTAATACATAAATTAGAACTACAGAAAAGTAAGGACTTAAATAACGCATTAATTTATTTTGATCCGCCTTATTACAAAAAAGGAGGTTGTTTATATTTAAATCACTACGTAAAAGCAGATCATAAATTAGTTGCAGATTCAATCGCATCATTATCTTATCGTTGGGTGGTGTCTTATGATAATGTACCAGAGATCCACTCTCTGTATCCCCAGTTCCAGAGCATTGAATATAGCTTAAAACATACAGCTCACACATCTCGAGATGGTGGTGAAATCTTATTTTTTAACCCAAATGTTATTATTCCCCAAGCTTATCGTAATCCGATAGATTATAAAAGCTTTAAAAGAAAATAGGACTAAGTCTATTTTCTATTCCAGCTACTTCATTAAGTTTGCCGCAAAGCAAGTTTGATGAAGTGGTTTTCATTTTTGCATAGGGGCGAGCGGTGCAACATTTCATCGGCCGAGTTCGAGGCGGCGGTGAATAAAGTCATTACCGCCGATACGGTCGCCGATGCCACGTGCCAGCCATATATCACCGAGGAGGGAGCATTGAACCTCACGGCGGTTTGGGCTTGCGTGCGAATCCTCTCCGAAACGGTCGGAACGCTCCCTTTGCATCTCTATCGCCGTACTGCTCGCGGTCGTGAACGGCAGTACGACCACCTATGCCACCGACTCGTGCAGGCTCCCAACTCCTATTCCACACGTTTCGATCTAATGCACCATCTGATGGTCTCGTGTGCTCTGTGGGGCAACGGCTATGCCCGCATCTTTCGGGACAAACGCTACCGTCCTGTTCGGCTGAAGTTCATCCATCCTGCCCGTATCGAGCCGATCCTTACCGACAACGATGAACTCTTCTACCGATCGGACACGGGCGAACTGCTCCCGAACGAAGAGGTCATCCACTTGTGCGGACTCTCGACCAACGGCTATAAGGGTAAAAGTCCGATCGCCGTCCATCGCGACAACCTCGCACTCTCCGTCTCTGCGCAACTCTACGGCAAACGCTTCTTCGATCAGGGCGGCAATATGTCGGGCGTCTTCAAATATCCCTCGACGCTCAAGCCCGAAGCCTACCAGCGGCTCAAGAAAGACCTCATTGCCCAATCGGTCGGTTTGCACAATGCTCACGTCCCGCTGCTGTTGGAGGGCGGTATGACCTACGAACGCATCTCCATTCCTCCTGAAGATGCGCAGTTCATCGCCACGCGCAAATTCCAAAAGACCGAGATCGCCACCATCTACGGCATCCCGCCGCATATGATCGCCGACTTGGAACGTGCCACGAACAACAACATCGAGCATCAGGGTATGGAGTTCGTGCAGTATTGCCTGATGCCGTACCTCGTCCGCATCGAAGAGGAGTTCAACCGCAAACTGCTACGCGAGGACGAGTTCGGGGAGTATTACTTCCTCTTCGGCCTGAACGGACTGCTGCGCGGCGATGCCAAGACCCGCTCGGAATACTACAAGAATATGAATATCGTCGGCGCGATGTCTGCCAACGAGATCCGCTCCCTCGAAGATATGAACTCCTACGATGGCGGCGACGAATACTTCGTACAAATGAACATGCAGCCTGTAACGACTGTCGTAAAACCTGAAACGAATGGAACTGAATAATGAAATAGAGATCCGGAGCCTTGTCGGCGATCTGCATATCGAGAGCCGCGAGGAGGGAACTATCAGCCGGACGATCGTCGGCTATGCCGCGAAGTTCGAGAGTTGGAGCGACCCTATTATGGGGTGGTTCCGGGAGAAGATCGCGCGGGGCGCGTTCGACGGGTGCGACCTGTCGGACGTCATCATGTGTTTCAACCACAACACCGATTCGATTCTCGCACGCACGACGAGCGGGACGCTGCGATTGGAGGTGGACGACGTAGGGCTGCGCTTCGCGTTCGAGGCTCCGAATACGACTTTAGGGAGCGATATGCTGGAACTGGTACACCGGGGCGACGTCTCGAAATGTTCGTTCCGCTTCGGCGTCGAGCAGGACAAGTGGCAGTATGCCGACGAGCAGAACGGTCTCGCGATGGACGAGCGGACGATCCTTAAATTTTCGCGTGTGGTGGATGTGTCGCTCGTGGTATTTCCCGCCTATCCCGAAACCGAAGCCTCGGTGCGGCATCTCGAAGAGCGGAAAGCGGAATGGTTATCATCTAACAAAACGGAAGCATCGAATCATTCTTATAAAATAAAATCTCGAAACCGTTTATGTGATTTTCTTAAAGTTGCAAATAGGCACTAACCGAAATTTTCATATCTTTGTAACAGCCGATGAAATCATCGGCTGTTACTTGTTATACAAATTGAGTAAATAAAGCATAATGAAACTACGAATTCCAAACTCGGAAGTTCAAGAACTTCTAACCGACAAGTCTTTTGAGTATCCTAAATACGCGACTCAAATTATGAACTTGGCAAATCAAAATGCACAAGGTACTCGTCCGAATATTGTAGGTCAAATGAGCGACCTGATTCAAGAATTTGGAGCGGGATCGATGATTGAATGGGATGCTTGGTATAAGAACGGTCACCCGGAAGCGATTGAGACTGCAACCGAACGAGTATATCGGATGATTGAATTACTTAAAGAGAGTATTCAGACCATCGATAAGGATATGGTCCGAAAATGGATCGAAGAGCTTGTTGTTGTCAAGACTTATTGCGGATTAAAATTCCAAGAGGCCATTCTCCGTAAAATTGCAGAAGAAAAGCAGTCGGACTACAGATTGGCGACCCCAGAAGAAGAAGCACAAGGTATAGATGGATTCATTGGAAATTCCCCGGTTAGTATCAAGCCGATCACGTATCGAATTATGAATGAACTACCGGAGCACATCGATGTGCCGATTATTTACTATGACAAGAAGAAATCAGAAATAGTGGTTGAATATAATTTTTAGTTATGCCTACAAATTTCACACAAGCTCAGCGCACACGATTACTTGCCATTTTACAAATTGGGAAAAGAAATGCCATTAATGCTACTAATATTGCCCAAGCATTAGGATTTCCCACAGGTGGTAATCAAGTAAAAACTCGAGATTTAATCCGAGAATGCATAGAAATTGACGGTGACCTAATTGGAAGTTCTTTATCTAAACCAAAAGGTTTTTATTTGATAGATCAAACGAATAAAAATGAGCTGGACTCTTATCTTGATTCTTTAGAAAACCGCGCAATTGATATTTTGAGACGTCGAGAATGGCTTATCCACAATTGGAATAATACAGTTGCAGGTAATCCAACGACCAGAATTGTAAAATATGTCAAGCCTTAAGATATTATGAAGCTGTTTAAAACTTGTTAGACGCCCCCATAATTATTAGAAAGTTAATGCAATTTGTCTTCCCGTGGGAATAGGAGCAATACGCTTTCTATTCCCTATTTTTATTTCAGCAGTGACCGGAATAGTGTCCGCATATTCAGCAGTAATCATCTGATTGTTCCCTCTTATTGCAGATAAATAGACGAACCGCATATCTGTTTCTTGTGAAGTCATGACTGGTATCTGGAGATGCTCGTTGAAATGTTTGATCTCTTTATTCTGCGTTCGTTGCGAAACGAATTCTTTATGTGCTGCTATTCGATTAGCAATAACTTCGTTCATTTGGTCAACCGATGATGAATGAATATTATCGGCTATAATATCTATAAACTTATCATCAATTTCATAACCAATACTATTGCGATTGCTCATGATAGATGCAATCGTAGTTGTACCGGTTCCTAAAAAAGGATCCATTACCGTATCTCCTTGCAACGAATACATATTGATTAGACGGTATGGAACTTCCAATGGATAGGCTGCACTCCTGTCTCGACTTTCTGCTGATATTTTTTGTTTGGTACCTTTTATATTGTCCCACAAATCAGAAAACCACACATTGCGTTCCTCCCAAAAGAACGAACTCTCACGGCGTTTCTGTTTGTCTATTGCAGATTTGAATTCGCGTTTACCTCCTTTGCGAAAAATCAAAATCCATTCGTGTTCCAATGTTACATATGCTCCTGCAGGAAGCATTCCGGACCCCATAAATTTATTTGGAGCATTCGTTTGCTTCCTCCAAATAATGTTTGGAAGATTTACATACCCGTGAGCGGTGAAATAGTTAATTATACGGGAATGATTGGAGTATAAAGCAAAATTGCCATTGAATGTTCGCGTCGCATCACCGATATTGATACAGACGATTCCACCCGGGACAAGGACACGTGTCACCTCATCCCATACTTTATCCAGCTCTTGATGCATTAATTCAAAAGCCGCATCCGGCTGGTTTTCATCAAGGGCATTTGCAATACAAGGATTTTGTTTGCTTAATATCTCATCCCACATTTGAATCATGGGATATGGTGGAGATGTAACGACTAACTCGACAGAGTTGTCATTAATTTCTTTCATCTGTTGGGCAGCCCCAGTATATATGCTATGCGTTGTCTTCATAATTTCAAAGCAAAGATAATTCATTTCCTCCTATAATCCTCCATTATTCGACTTTATTCTAAAATTGCGACAAAGTTTCCCTATTACGGCTGATACGTGGATTAAGTTTGCTCCCGAATGAATCAATAACGAGATTTATGAGCAAACTGAAAACCCTTAAAGAGAGCCGCGCTGCCGTGTTCGCAAAGATCGACGAGTTGCGTACCGCGACCGACGGTCGCGAGATGACCTCCGAGGAGCAGGAACGGTGGAATACGTTGCTTGCGGAGTACGAGCAGGCCGATCGCGCCGTCGAAGCCGAAGAGCGCTACGTCGATATCGAGCGCCGGCAGGCCGAGCAGGAGTATGCCCGACAGACTTCCGGCGAGCAGCCCGACGAACGTCGTGCCGAGGAGTACCGCACCGCTTTCCGCGACTACCTGCTGCGCGGCGCTGCGGATATTTCGCCCGAGCACCGGACACTCTTCGAGCAGCGCGCCGGCATCACGGGTTTGTCGGGCGGCGTGATCATCCCTTCGTCGCTGGCCGACAGCATCGAGGTCGCACTGAAAGCCTACGGCGGGATGTTCGAGGCGGGTTCCATTCTCACCACGAGCAAGGGCGGCGACCTGATTATGCCGACGGTGAACGATACCGATGCGAAGGCTACGGTCGTTGCCGAGTACCAGCAGTCGACCAAGTCCGCACCGTCGTTCGGCTCCGAAACGCTCAAAGCCTACACCTATCGCACGCCCATCGTCCCCGTGTCGTTGGAACTATTGCAGGACTCAGCATTCGACCTCGAATCGCTGCTTTCGGGGCTGTTGGCAGAGTCGTTCGGGCGGGGTATCAACTACGACCTCACGCGCGGCGACGGCAAGGGCAAACCCAAGGGCATCGTCGAGTGGGCGCACGCCTGTGCCGTCAGTCCCTCGGGCAACGGGATTTCGCTCGACGCACTGATCGAGCTCATCAAGGGCGTGGATTCCTCCTATGCCCGACACGGGCGGTTCATGTTCAACCGCAATACGCTCTACTCGCTCGTCAAGATCAAGGATACGACGGGACGCTACATCTGGCAGGAGGGTGCGAAGGACGGCACGCCGCCGACCTTGTTCGGCAAGGCGTATATCCTGAACGACGACCTCGACGATGCCGCAGCGGGCAAGACCTCGGTGCTGTTCGGCGACTTTTCGAAGTTCAAGATCCGTATGGTCCGATCGTTCCGCGTGATCCGCCTGAACGAGCTGCTCGCCGAGTACCTTTCGATCGGGCTGTTCGGCTTCGCTCGCACGGACGGTATCCTGCTGGACGCCGGTACGCACCCTGTCCACAAGTTGGTGCATAAATCGGCGTAAGGTATGACGGTAATCGAGATGCGGGAGCCGCCGATCGCGCTGGAACTCGCCAAGCAGCACCTGCGGGTAGGCAGTGCCGCCCATGACGATACTTTGATCGCTGCGAAACTCGACATGGCTGTTGCTGTGGCGGAGGATATGACCGGACGGATCATTCGGGAGAAGAGGGTACGGTTCGACGTATCGATTCCCGCCGACGCTCCCATCGTTCGCCTGCCCGTCCCTACGACGCGCATCGAGCGACTCTCCGTTTCTCGAACCATCGTTCCCGAATCCGACTACACGCTTTTGGAGGATGACTACGACCCGATGCTGATTGCCGAGCCGCAGTACGTCGGACAGACCGCGACGGTTACGGCCGTCATCGGTTACGATCGCGATAATATACCTCCGGCAATCAAGGCGGCTATTCTCTTGATCTTGGGTACGCTCTACGACAACGAAGCGGACAACCTCGTCGGTCGCTCCGTCTCGGAGCTGTCGCTCACGGCCGAGAAACTCCTGCTTCCGTGGCGGGTAACCCCTTACGGCGATGTTTGATACGCGAATCGAAATCCTCGAATACACCGAGGAGCGGGACGAGTACAACGACCTCACGAAATCGCTCCGGCGCGTCGCCGTCTGCTACGCCCAGCGTACCGAGAACGGCGGTCGGGAAAATCTCTATGCCGGACGCATCGTCCACGAGAACGAAACGGTCTATACGATTCGTTGGCAACCCGACCTGCGTCCCGATATGATTGTTCGCGACGAGGGGTATCTGCGGAAGATAATTTCGATCCACGAGGAGGGACGCCGATGGCGCCTGCACCTCAAATGCCGGAAGAGCGATGCTGACGATCGAGGTTGAAGGTTATGCCGCAGCCAAGCGGATTCTGGACGAACTGCCGAACACGATGCAGAAGCGGATGCTGCTCGCAGCTCTGCGCGCCTCGGCCAAACCGATGTTGCAATCGGCACGGAGCAAAGTCCCCGTCCGCACAGGCAAGCTGAAGAAGCAGCTGCGCACAGTGCGCTACAAGGACCGCAACGCTTCGAAGTCGGAGGTGGCCATCGCCGTGAAGCCGGTCTTCGAACGCACGAAGAAGAAAGGCGCCGTGAACGAATACTACGGTAAGTTCATCCACGAGGGGACTGCCGATCCGCGCACCTCGAAAAAGGGCAAGCTGCTGGTATTCGACGATGCACAGGGCAAAAAGGTCTTCGTCCGCAGCGTAAAGGGCATCCGGCCGACGCCTTATTTGGAGCAGGCTTACACGGAGAACTCCAAGCGCACGGTAGCGATCTTCGGCGACGAGTTGGCTGCGGCTGTCGAGAAGTTCGTGAATAAAAACTTCGCACCGGTATCGAAATGACGGATTTCAAGAAGCAGTTGATCGCTCTTTTGGAGCGTGAGATTCCCGAATTGGCGGATAAAATCCAAGCCGGTGCGGTCGATGCCCGGACGCCTACGCCTTTCGCAGCCTTCTCCGTTCCGGAGGAGACGCCTGTAAGGACGCTGCACGGCATTGCCGGCTATCGGACGATGTTCGAGGTCGCGGTCTACGACAGCAAGTTCTCCGGCGCGGAACGCCTAAAGCATCGCGTGATCGCCGCCTTGGAGGGTGCGGAGTTCGACGGCAAGCGCAGCCGCTTCGTCTCCGCTGCGACGGAATACTACGCGGACTACGACCTGCACGGCGCGACGATGTCATTCAGAATCATATAACGACAAAACGATAACTTATGCCTGAAACTTACGGAAACAAACAGGTCGTCCAAGGCGAGGACATCATCCTCTTGGTGGACGATAAGACGACGCTTCACGCCACGACGCACACGCTGAAGGTGGACTTGGAGATGAAGGAACTGCGCACGAAGGATACCGACGGCAAGGAGAAGTGGCCGGGCGATGTATCGTGGTCGGTGGACGGCGACGGACTGGTGGTCGTCGACGATTCGATCGAGAACAGCCATACCGCCGAGGAGGTCCTCGACCTGGTACTTCGGAAAAAACTCGTCGAGGTGGTCGTCAAGTCGCCGCTCACGGGACTCGCGAAGATGTACACGGGCAAAGCCTACATCACTACCTTCTCGCTCTCGACGCCTGCGGGCGACAACGCCTCTTACAGTTATTCGCTTACCGGCAGCGGCAATCTGATGCCGGCAGACAAACCTAAATCCTGACCGCTATGAAAGAGATCATCATTCAAGGCACGCCGCACCCGATCCACTTCGGATTGCGCGCCATCGACGAGTTCGTCAAGCAGCGCGGTGCGGAGTTCGAGCAAACGGTCGCTTCGACCGATGCCCTCGGATCGTTGGACAGCATCGTCGCGCTGACCGCTACGGGACTCAACGAGGGCGCACGGCGTGCCGGCAGCGACCGCCGCTACACCGAAGACGAGGTGTGGGACATCTTCGACGAGGAGCCGTCGCTCATTCTCGCCGTCTCGGAACTCTTCGTCGAGAGCATCGCGCCGCTGACGGATAAGTTGGGCGATCTCTCAAAAAACGGGAAACGCCCGACGAAGGGGAGCCGCAAACGGTAACCTACGAGCGGTGGTTCGCCATCGCCGTCGGGCAGATGGGACTGGCGCCCGAAGCCTTCGAACGGCTGACGCCCGCAGAGTTCATCTATGCATGGCTCGGCTGGGCGAAACGCGAGGGCGACAGGCAGCGGCAGGCATGGGAGCGCGAGCGATGGGCAGTATGGGTTGCGACCTGTATCCAACTCGACCGCAAAGACCGTCGCCCGATGACCGAGATGTTCCCGCTGCCGTGGGAGAAGACGACGGCTCCCTCCACACAAGGACCGACCATGCAGGAACGCATGGAACGAATCGAAGAAATGAAACGATGTATCCGAAAATAACCCTGATTATCCTGACGATCGCCGCTGCCGGCTGCTCTCCGATCCGAAGCACGCGATCCGAGCGGCACGAGACGCTCGCTATCACAGACTCGACTCTTACGACGCTGCTCCGACAGGAGTTCGAGCGGCAGGTCGGAACGCTCCGCCGAACCGTCGTGGAGTTTTATCTGCCGACGGAATATCCGGAATCGAGCGACGAACGACTGCCGAATTCGGCCGATACGCTCCGCGCCGTTCTTCCGTCGCCGAAGATTCCGGCGGCGAGTGCTTCCCGACATCCGGTCAAGCGCATCGTCTATACCGAGGTATCGATGCAGAACGACCGAACAATCCTTACCGACAGCATTTCGCATAGCCGCATCAACACGGCAGCCCGCAACGACGTGCAGGAGCAGACCGATGAGCAACCTTCCTCCGGTGTCGCGTGGCTCAAATGGGCGACGGCGCTCGTCGCACTGACGCTTCTGCTGCTCTTATTCTTAAAACTCCGATAACCGAACCCTTATGGCCAGATTGAAAACTCCGATTTCATACTATGGCGGCAAGCAGATGCTCCTGAAGCATATCTTGCCGCTGATTCCCGAACATACGCTCTACACGGAAGCCTTCTGCGGCGGCTGTGCCGTGCTGTTCGCCAAGCTGCCCGCGCAATGCGAGGTCATCAACGACACGAACACCGAATTGGTGAACTTCTACCGCGTGGCGCAGACACAGTATGCGGCACTCAAGGCGATGATTGACGCGACGCTCCACAGCCGCGAGATACACGCGCACGCACGGCATATCAACGAGCATCCGTCGTTCTTCACGCCCGTCGAGCGGGCTTGGGCTGTATGGGTCTGCACGAAGTTGGGCTTCGCTTCGATGATCGACGGGACGTTCGGATACGACCGCAGCGGCACGACGACGCTGAAACTCCGCAATGCGAAAGAGGCCTTCACCGAGGAGTTGTGCGGACGCCTCGGCCGCGTTACGGTCGAGTGCGAGGACGGCATCGATGTCATCCGCCGCTACGACTGTCCCGAAGCGTTCCACTTCGTCGATCCGCCCTACGTCGGCAGCGACTGCGGACACTACAACGGCACGTTCGACGAGGAGGATTTTTCGAGGCTGCTCGACACGCTCGCGACGGTCGAAGGAAAGTTCATGCTCACGATGTTCCCGCACGAGAAGATCGAACGCCTCGCCGCCCGGCACGGCTGGACGATCCATCGGCTCGACCGCACCATCACCGCCTCGAAAGTCTCCCGCCGCCGGCAGGAGGAGTGGATCACGACGAATTACTGATACCGACGTGGACACATTCGCTTATGATAACCCCGCCTATATCGCTTCTTGTTCATTCGGCAAGGATTCGATCGCTACGATCCTCCTTGCCCTCGAACATGGCGAGCTGCTCGATGCCGCCGTCTTCTCGGAGGTGATGTTCGACCACCGACGCAATATCAGCGGCGAGATGCCCGAACACATCGAGTGGATCTACTCGACGGCAATCCCGCGTCTTGCCGCATTGGGCGTACGGGTCGATGTCGTCCGTTCGGAGAAAGACTATCTTACGTTATTCCATACGGTCATAGGAAGCGGTACGCATAAGGGTATGCTGCGCGGCTGGCTCATCGGCGGCAAGTGCTGCGCCAACCGCGACCTCAAAATCCGACCCATACGTCGCTATTATGCCCGTTACCGAGAGCGTGGCGTCGTGCAGTACGTCGGCATCGCGGCCGACGAACCGAGACGCCTCGCACGAATGCAGGACAAGGGGTATATCCGTAAAACGAGTCTGCTCGCCAAGTACGGGTACACCGAGGCGGATGCCCGACGCAAATGCGAAGAATACGGTCTGCTGTCGCCTCTCTACCGAACTTCGCATCGGGGCGGTTGCTGGTTCTGCCCCAACTGCCGCATTCCGGTTTTCGCTGAATTGCGCCGCCGCCATCCAGAATTGTGGCGCGAACTGCAACTGCTCTCGAAGGTCGAAAATAAGTCCTCCGAAGGCTTCAAATACGGGCAGACTTTCGAGGAGGTCGAGCAGCGGATGGATCTCTTCGAATACCACCGACGCTATTCTAAATAACTGAAAATAAATATGATAATAGTTGCTGGATAACTTGCGTGTTCCGAATAACGATGTTATGTTTGCAGTACGATAAACAACTGAATAATAAACGATTAAAACACTCGAACATGACAAGTGCACAAGCAAAACAGATCGCATCGAATTATATGCGGCAGCAGAGCGATTACGTATTTTCGGCGGTAACGGTTAAAAGCCTCGCTCCGGCGAACGGACTCATCAAGGTGTGGCTTACCACCGAAGACGACTACGGGGACGAATTGATTGTCGAGGTCGAGATGAACCCGCAGTCGAATGAGATCCGCTGGAAGAAGATCTGCAACACGGGACGCCTATCCGAATATCTGAAGCCGGCTACTCGGATCGATAAACTTTCGGCGGGGCAGCGCTTCCGGCTGCAAGGCGACTGCGTGGTTTACAAGTTCGTGGACAATGTAAAGGACCGCAGCAGTATTCCCTATATCATCCGACGGGCGGACAAGTCCGGTTGCGTATCGAGAGTCGGATGGCAGGAAGTTTTTCCTATCGAGTAATCAATAACCGCGCACCTTGCCGAAAGGCAGATGCGCATAAAACGATACGACGATGCTTACTACCGCCGACGAGCGTTGCTTCGACGAGCAGGACGAGGATGGCAACTATTACAGCAACGACGATTTCGTCTGCTCGCTCGATGGCTATGAACGCGAGGCATTGCGACAGGTGTGCGACGCACTTCGATAACGTGTAAACATTGAAAATAAGTGTAATAATACTTGCTGGAAAACTTGCGTGTTCCGAATTATGATGCCATCTTTGCAGTGTAATAAACGACTAATATAGAGCGTATTATGAGTACAAGAGCAAGAATCGGAGTAAAACTTCCCGACGGAAAAATCAAAAGCGTCCATATATGGCGGGACGGACATCCCGATACGTTGGGCGAAACGTTGTCAGCGCACTACAATACATTGGAATCGGCAATGGCACTGGTCGAACGAGGCAATATAATCGATGTGGAAGCGCGTCTCGAAGAGTGCCGGTTCGAGAAATCGAATGAACGGTACGATACCGAGCCTCGGATTTATAAATCGGTTGCCGCCTACGAACGAGAAATCGAGGAGGATATATGTTACAAATATCTCTATCGGGACGGCAAGTGGGAATACCTGGCGGTCGATTAGTAACCGACTTCCGATCGTAAGGAGCGAATGCTCCGAGCCTCCGACGGGAGGCTTTCCCTCGTTTCGTCCATTCAGTTGTTTATTGCGACCGGAGCCGTACATCGTGTACGGCTCCGGTTTCCGTTCAAAGGCGGGACATTGTTTCTGCAACGAATCTTCGGCAGCATGTATATTTACCATATGGAAAATGCTTGATAAATAGTTGATATTCTTTGAATTAAGTTGCCGACAAACTTGCGCGTTCCGAATAATGATGTTATGTTTGCAGTGCAATAAACAATTGAAATACAATCTATTAAACGACTCGATTATGAATACAGCGAATCGAAAAAGAACGGAAATCGACGCCGAACTCGACCGGTTGGAGGTCGAATTCGAGAAGAACCGCAAGGAGATGCAACGCCTTGCCGACGAAAACAGACGTGCCGGTAACCGCTACGGCGAATTATCGAATGCGAATCACGACATCAACAACCGGATCCTCACATTGCTCGCTGAGCGTTGGGAATCGGAAGAGACGACCGATTGACGAAACGAGAAACGGACCTCGCCGAGAAACCGTCTTCGGCGGGGGTAAGACCCGAAACCGGAAAACACATAAAGAGTTGAAAACAATGAATACAAATGCAACGGTAGGCGACAAGATTCGCATTATCCATCTTCGCGACGAGGATAGCCGTTACGACGGCAAGGAGGGAACGATCGAGTTCATCGACTCGCTCGGACAACTGCACGGCACATGGGGCGGCTTGGCAGTCACTCCCGAAGTCGATCGGTTCGTAATTATCGAGAAAGCGGAATAATCGCCTGCAACGATAATGCTCGGTTCCGCCATCTTTTTATAATATTTAATCTATTGAAAATAAATACGATAATAGTCGCCGAACAACTTGCATGTTCCGAATAACGATGTTATGTTTGCAGTACGATAAACAACTAAAAAAGAGCGAATTATGAGAACGAACATCGAACGGTTTTTAGAGAGATTCCCGAAGAATGCCACGAATTGGGCGCAGGCGACGGACGAGGTGCGAGACATGGCTCGCAAAGCTCGCGAATTGTTGGAAGAGTACGAAGGCGTAATCGTCGAACCGGTAAATTTCCGGGCTATCGAGACCCCGGCCGAGTGGAATACCGAAGGTCGCGAGTTCATCCTGACGAACTTCGATCGCATGGCGGATAGGACCAAAGAGCGCTTCTACGACTACTTCCGCGAGTGGTTCGAAGGCGAAGAGGAATAGACCGACGCACGGATGCTCCCCGTTCAAGCTGCGGGGAGCATCCCTCCTAACCCCGGAGCAGGGTTGCACACGTCTCTTTCGATAGGAAATCTATCGTGCTCCATCAGTTGTTTATTGCAGCCGGAACCGCACCATGTGCGGCTCCGGTGTTTTATTTTGTATGTAAATAATGATTAAATTTGTAACGAAAACAGAATACGATGAAAGCCTATACCTATATCGAACACGGGCGGTTCGGACTGCTCGACAAGCCGAAACCTACCTTACAGGACTCTCGCGATGCCATTGTGCGCGTGACGCTCGCGAGCATCTGCACCAGCGACCTGCATATCAAGCACGGCAGCGTGCCCCGCGCCGTCGAGGGCATCACCGTCGGCCACGAGATGGTCGGCATCGTCGAAGCGGTCGGAGCGGAGGTGCGTAGCGTAAAGGTCGGCGACCGCGTGACGGTCAATGTCGAGACCTTCTGCGGCGAATGCTTCTTCTGCAAGCGCGGCTACGTGAACAACTGCACCGATCCCGACGGAGGTTGGGCGCTGGGCTGCCGCATCGACGGCGGACAGGCGGAGTATGTCCGCGTGCCGCATGCCGATCAAGGGTTGAACCGTATTGCCGATACGGTGAGCGACGAGCAGGCATTGTTCGTCGGCGATATTCTGGCCACAGGCTATTGGGCGGCGAAGATTTCGGAGATCGCGCCCGACGACACGGTGCTTATCATAGGTGCCGGACCGACGGGTATCTGCACGCTGCTTTGCGCAAGGCTGAAACGCCCGAAGCGAATCATCATCTGCGAACAGTCGCCCGAACGGCGGCGATTCGTGCGGGAGCACTATCCCGAGGTGCTGACGGTCGCCCCGGAGGAGTGTCGCGAGGCGGTTCTTGCGAACAGCGACCGCGGCGGCGCCGACGTCGTGCTGGAGGTGGCCGGTGCGGAGGATACGTTCCGCCTGGCGTGGGAGTGCGCCCGCCCCAACGCGACGGTTGTCATTGTTGCGCTCTACGACCGGCCGCAGGTGCTGCCGCTGCCCGACATGTACGGCAAGAACCTCACCTTCAAGACAGGCGGCGTAGACGGCTGCGACTGCGCCGAGATACTCCGTTTGATCGAGGCGGGCGAGATCGATACTACGCCGCTCATCACGCACCGCTATCCGCTCGGCCGCATCGCCGAGGCATACGACCTCTTCGAAAACCGCCGCGACGGAGCGATTAAGGTAGCGATAACAATTGAATGAATTTTGTAAAACAACAAATAATGATTCTTCCGACAATGACTTATAAAGAGATGTACGATCATCTCGCAGCAGATAAGAAAAAGGTCGATATTAAGATAGACTATCTTTTGCCGAAAGCGATCAAGTCCTTCAAAAAAACGATGAGGTTTCCGGCATGGGAACTTTACGATTATACGATCCCTTCAACCAATAATAAATATGTCATTTACTTTTATGCTGAAAGTAGGGCAAGAATAGAAAATCCTGAAATAGGATCGTTTTCCATCGTTCATAATGGGAAACATCGATTCATTGTCAAATGGGGAGCCGGTGGTTATAAACATACCCCAGATGGCGAAATGATGGCCATCAGACAAATTCATGCTTATACGAGCCATTTTATACAACGTTACAATGAACGCTTTTTGAAAGACGACTCGCTAACAGCAAATGAAATAGCCGCAAGATATCTATCAAGGAATACAATTGCAATGCCTCTCAAACAGAACGAGGAAATCAACCGTAATCACGAGAAGTATGGCGAAAAGGGGCAATACGTCTTTCGTGTTAGAGATGGAATCTGTTTTTCTTATTCGGCAGTCGATGGAATAGAAAGCGAAGATGGAGATAGGCATAAGGATAAAGTCGAAGCCTTGTATATATGTTATACCACGTTTATGAACGAATCCAAAATGACGGACACCCAACGCAAAGCCATTCTCAAAGAACATTGGGAAAAATGGTTGCAATTTGCTGAAGATTTCCAAAAAGAGGCTAAAGACGGAGTGATTACCCTCAAACTCGAACCATAATTACGTCAGCGTCCACCCTTTGTCTGTCGCGATCGCTTTTTGGATAGCATTCAGTTTCGCGAGGTTCTTCGCCCCGATATTGCAGGTCTTGCCATTACCTGTGTCGGATAGCGCGTTCAACAGGAATACCAAACTCTCGACCGTGAGTTTCGGACAACCGTTCACGGCGATGTCCACATCGACGGGTCCGTCGATGATTACCGTTTCGAGTGCGGAGCAGGAGACGAATGTCGTGTCGATCTTCGATGTTACCTTGCTGAAGTCGAGTCTTCCGCCGATTTTGTGCAGGCTCTTGCAGCCGTGGAACATCTCCGAGGCGGAGGTAATGCGCGAGGTGTCCAGCCCGCCGATCTCCTGCAAGTTCGTACAACCGTAGAAAGCATACATCATATTCGCGACGTTCGAAGTGTCGAGCGTCGGCACGCGCTCCAGCGCCGTACAGCCGTAGCACATCTGATACATCGAATCGAACGACGCCGTGTCGAACTCCGGAAATACAGACATCGTCGTATTGCCCCTGAATAGCTGGTAGCCGTTGCGGATCTGATTCATTCCGCTGGTGCTGTCCACCAATGCGACTTTATCGACGAGCGATACCAACGTCTCTTCGTCGGTTGTCGCCACGCCTTTGTCGCGGAGCGTCCCGGCAAGGTGCTGCCGCAGCGCATCGAGACGCAAAACGAGTGAAGTAAAGTCTGCCATATGCTATCCGATAATATGGTTCAGTGCCTCCTCGATACCGGTTAGTCCGAGCGAGGCGGTCATCGCATCGACCAACGTTGCATAAGTCACGGCCGCACCCGTGCCGTTGCGATCGATTTCGATAAGGTCGGTGGCTGCCAAAGTCGTTACCTTCGGGAGCTGAGAGAGCGTGATCGTTCCCGATACGGGATCCGCTATCGCTTCGATATCTATATCCTTTACGATTTCGAATGAATTATTCTCCATGTTCGTTGTTTTTAGTAGATTATTCTTCGTAAATCTTGAATTCGGACATCATCTGATAAGTTACGTGCCACATGCATTTGGCGGAGGAATAGGGCGACGGCACAGCCAACAGTTGCAACAGTCCTCCGTAGGTCTCGATGCGAGGAACCGGCAGATAGCCCATTCCGTAGGCATCTTTCTTCAGTGTCGTCACGATGCCCGACTGCGTGTCGTCCGCTGCAAGTACCAGACTGGGCGATGAACGGGTGCGGATCGGACAGTCGTAGAGGTTCACCACGCTGCCGATATACTCGGCCGATACGGGCAGGTTCAACCAGACGATGAAACTGCCGAAATCCGCGCCGTTGGCGATCAGGTTGAAGTTGCGGTTTAGCGTATATTTGCGGGTCGAGGCGTTGTAGTCCGTGCCTTCGTCCGTGAAATATTTGAACTGCACTTTCGAATATCCGCTGAAGATGCCGCTCGCCATTTCGACGTGTCCGTCTTCGTAGATGCGTGTGGCAGCCGTCGCAGCGTTCTCGATACCGTCCGCGCCGGCGAAGAACATCAACTTGCCGTGCTTCGATGTCGGAGTGCCTTTCAATGCGCAGCCTGCCATACCCGCCACGACCTTCTTGTCCGTATCGTCCTTTACGCCGACGAACCCGGACAGCACCACGCCGCTTCCGGCATCGATCTCCGTCGAGATATCCTGAAAGTTCTCGCGCAGATACTCCAGATCGCTGTCGTCGCTTTTCGCCGCCTCGTCCAAGAGCGCCCCGATCGTCCGCCGGGCCGTGTAGTAAGCCTCTATATCGGCGAAATCATCCCCGATCGGAATGAACTCCGGCTCCGGCTGCGTGTATTTCCCGATGGCGGCGACGGCCCGCTGATAGGCATCTTCGTAGGGCGTCCATTCGTCGGCGAGCAACCGGACGACGCGCCGCTTGCCGTGTACCATAAGTATTTTGCCGTTCGCGCTGCGGTAACGAGACACGGAGAGCAGCCGTAGGGCATTGGCGCGGAGTTGCTCGTACTCGGTCCGGATATCCTGCAAGCGTTCTTTCAGGAACGACTTCTCCACGGGTGAAACATACTTGTCCGAGTTGATACGGCCGAGCGTCTCCAATGTCGAGGAGATCGTCTGCATCAACTCGTCGAAATCCGTTCCGGCATCGGGCTTCGCGGGGTCGATGCGACCGAAGCGCAAGATGCCGTTGCGGAAACTTACGCCGTAACCCGTCGTACGGTTGAAGAGCTGCATATCGCCCGTAGCGGAGTCGAACCACGAGTCGCCCGACTTGTCCGAGAGAAATCCTGTGAGGTAGATGTTTTTCAGGTAGGCCGAATAACCGGTCATATCCAGACCGTGCGCCTTGAGATTCGACAAGTCGCCGAACTGCGCTGCAATATTCTCCGTGCGGATCGTCCAATCGTCTATACCCGTAAGAAACCGCAGGTAGGTGCGGGTTTCGTAGCGGGAGGTTCGGCGCTCCTTGTCGGTCGTGTTGCCGAATGCCACGAACTGCATCGCCGCCTGCGGGTGGTAGGGGTAACCCTCGCGCAGTTCGTACCGCCATTCGGCGTAGGTATCACGGTCGAGGCACTCGGTAAGGCGGAAGTAGCAGGTCGTGAAGCCGGCATAGGTGCGGTTGCCGAACGAGTCGTCCGAGTCGACGGTATTGCCGCTCGAAGTGTCCATTGCGGAGTTCAGGAAGATACCCATACAGAGGTCGTTCTCGCGTAGGGTGCTTGTTTCGCCCTCCTCCAACTTGACGATCAGCGTCCGGTTCTCCGGCGAGACGACCTCGACGATGCCGCCGCCCGGAGCGGACCACCGATCGCCGACGATCGTTTCGATGCGGTTGTAGCGGTATTCGGGAACCTCCAAGAACTCCTCCAAATGAAGCCGCCGCAGGTACGTATCGCCCATAACCGACAAGTCGCCGGAGATCGTACCGCCTTTTTTGTCCAACTTCTTGTCGAGTTCGCCCGACAGCCCCGTGATGTCGGAGACGGCGTGCGTATGCTTCTTCGGAGCCATCACGCTTTTGATCTCCTTGCCGGAAACCTTCATCGATGCGGCGGCTGTCGGGACGTCGACGATGAACTCGAATGCGTCGAACTCCGCCAACTGTCCCGACGCGCTCGCGAGGTCTTTGATGCGAACTTCGTCCATAACGACGTGAAAATAACGCTTCGCCGAACCTTTTTCGGGATACAAAGTCCCTAATTCCGAAGAATGCCTTATCTTTGTAGTTGCATTCCGCACAGCCGGAGTGCGACATATTATCCGACTTGACTCTGGAGAAAACTGGTAATTTTTAACAAAGGGTTGAGCACACCGTATTCTCGCATCGAACGGCTCTCGTCGTAAGGTTCGGGATATGGTCATATCCCTGCTTTACGGCGTGGGCTATATGTGCTTATCCTTTGTGGGTATACCAGTACCTCTCCAGTATAAGCGGCAGTAGGCCCACGTTCTTTTTTGCCCGGCGGACAGACGCGATCCTATCTGCCATTTCGATGATTATGAAAGCAACGAATCGAATACCGGATCGCCGTGTCGTGCGACCGTTGACCGCACGGATATTGCGGCCGTTTCTGGTGGCGTCGGAACGCTCGCATCACCATATTTATGCGCTGTGGGAACACGCATCGGTCCTGTCATTCTCGATAAAAAATGCAGACGGCGAATATTTGTCTTTGCGGGAGTTTTTCGGCAGGGGCGATGCGGTTGCGCCCGACAATCCGCTCGTCGTTATCTTCCACGAAGTGCATATCGAAACCGTGGAAGAATTGACCGCTGAATATATCGAACGTATTTACGAATCGTTCCTTTATCACCATTGCGAGATGGGATTGCGCCGCAACGCTCCGCTCCGTTTGACTCCGGAATCGATACGACGATACGGCTTGACCGAAGCGGATACCGTCCTTGTCAACGAACATCTCGAAGTCCTGAACGAGATGATCCGTCGGAAACTCCAGCAGCGATACGACGAACTCAAAGCGCTGGATTGCATTCGGAAGTAGTTATTAATTCTCTAAAATATGGAGAATTGATATATTTGTTGTATTTTTATATTATGAATAAGTCTTTAGCAATAATCCAATATATGGTAGATTCTGGGGATATTGATATTACCCAATTATATACCATTTTTAAATCATTTGGAACAGCACTCCCTATAATACCATGTTTGCTTCAACGAGGGCAACGAATTGTGAGAGTTAGAATAAATAAAGATTTTGATTCCCATTATACACATCTTACACAATTGTCCTATCCGCCAGCAGCATGTGCATCTCTGCAAAGAGCATCTTTACCTGGGAATCCACTATTTTATGGTAGTGTGTTTACTCATTCTGATAACTCCAACCATGCGTTACCGCGAATAGTGACATTATATGAAACATGCGAAGAAATAAGAGATAAGACTTGTGCCACTCGACAAAAGATGACTTTTAGTATTTGAGAATGCCAACGAGATTTACATCTTTTCGCGCTGCCTTTTGCAACCGATTATGAAAGACCGTGTAATGAAATAAAATTGTTACAAGATGAATGGCGCACCTTAATAGCACACCAATATACAGAAGAACAGATTGAATTCGTTTCTTATATGGGTAAACTAATGGCTATCCGAAGTACTCCTGGATTATATGAAATAACTGCAAATTTTATAAACTATATATTTACCCAATGTTGTTCCTCGGTACCATATGAAGGGGTTGTTTATCCAACTGTACAATTAAGTGGTGATGGAATGAATGTCGCAATTAAACCTGATATTGCAGATTCTTTTATTAAGTATCAAGGTGCTATTGAATCCGTACTCTATAAGACTGGAGAAGAATCTATATTGGATAATATAACTAAAGCTGTAATAGATTCGTATGGAACATTACATTATGATCCAATAAAATAAGTTATCCTCCCAACACCTCTGACTTGAAGTTCTCTTTTCCGAGAACATACACCAAATCTCGACCCTTGGCAGTCAATTGACCGCCGAGGGTTATTCGTAGGTTCTGTGCGCTGCCACCCGTCGGGAGCATCGCCTGCAACTTCGAGAGCGGTGCGATGACTTCGGGATCCGTGCCTGCATTGGGATTGTCGCCTACCATCGCATAGGTAGGGCCGTATGCCAAACCGCCGTTGGCCAGCGCCGGCACGCTCTTCTCCGCATTCTTGTTGATGAGCGCCGTCATCACGGCTGCCGCTGCGACCATCGCTGCACCGATAGCGATCGCCGCCCACGGGTTCGCAAGGACGGATTTCAGCGCCGACTTGAAGGCGATGATCATTACGCCGAACTCGATGAGTTGCGAGCCGATATTCTTCAGAAAGGTGGCGAACTGCGTCAGGATCGCTTTCATCAGCCCTCCGAATCCCAAATCGCCGGCGATGATCTGCCCGATAGCCTCCGCCGCTGCGACGATGCTGTCGGCCATAAACTTCGACACCTGCTGATCGAAGCGCGTCATCACCTCCGCAATCGTGGCGTGGACATGCTCCAATGCCGCCGAAAACGACCAGCCTTTCGCCGTCAGCGCCGTCGTGTAGTTCTCGACCATCGAGACCGTATCGGCGATGTGTTCCTGCAAGTATGCGCTGTTGTCGTCCGTCCAGCCGTACAACCCTTCGCGCACCGCACCGAATATCGCCTGCATCTGCTGCGCGTATTGCGATGTTGCGGGTTTCAGATCGCCCATCTTGAGTTTCGGTGCCGGTAGTTCCAACTCGAAACCCTCGGGCAGAATGCCGTCCATCTTGACGACGGGTTTCAGGTCTTCGGGCTTGATATTCTTGATGCGCTCCAACTCTTTTTGCAGCTTCTCGATCTCGGCGTTCGCTGCGGCGATATCCTCGACGGTCGATTCGGGCAGCAGTTTCTTCTTTTCGAGAGCCTCGATCCGCGCCTGCAATTTGCCGATGATGCCCGTGCTTTGTTCCGTCTGCGCGTTGGTTCCGGCGATGGACTTCATCAGCTCCGCGGTCTGCTTGCGAGCCTCGTCCGTTACTTTGTCCAGTTCGGCCTGCGCTTCGGCCGCCTTCTTTTCCGTTTCGCGTTTCTTTTCGATCGCTGCCGTCAGCAGGTCGTACTCCTTACGCAGGGGTGCGAGTATCGATTCGTCGGGTACTTTCTGCAAGGTAAAACCGGCGACCAATCCCCCGAAATTCGGAACCATCCGAGTCTTGGTCGTCGTAGCGATGATCTCTTTCTGCTCGGCGATATTTTCCTGCAACTTGCGTTCGAGCTCGTCGAGCGATTCGGTTTCGGCCATCTCGTCGATCATCTTCTGCTTTTGGATGCGGGCATAGGCGAATGCCGCACCGAGCGCGAGGACTGCCGCCATAATCAACCCGACGGGCGACAGCAATGCCGTAAATCCCGCCGCCAGCATCGGCAGCACCTTGATTACGGCGCCGATTCCGAGCGAAAGGGGACCGACCGCTGCGACCAGCCCCGCCACGACGACGATCGTCTGCATCATCGCCGGCGACATCGATTGCAACATCTGCACGACCGTCGAGAGCGCACCCGCTATCTTCGTCGCGAAAGGCATGATGGCCGCCCCGATCCGTTCGAGGAAGTCGCCCCACGCATTCTTGAGCTGCTGCACGGCTCCGAGTCCCGTCCGTGCAGCTGCTTCGGCCTGCCCGCCGAACTTACGCTCCAACTCGTCGAGGATCATTGCCTGCGCCTTGGCTATGTCGCCCGTCTCGGCGAGCTTCTTGATTACCTCCGTCTGCTCCTTGGAAAAGGTGATGCCGGCACGAGATAGCAACGAGAGCTTCGTTGCGGGATCGGAGAGCGCCTTGCCCAATTGCAACGATGCCGAACCCAAATCCATCTCCAACGCTGTGGCGAGGTCCAATGCCAACGCCTGCGTGCGCTTGAAATTCTCGCCCGTGATGTTGGTGAAAGCCAACAGGCGGGCGGTGGATTTGTCGAGGATCGTCTCGTCGCCGAAAATCGTCTTGCCCTGCAACTCCGAAGCGTAGTCGACCAATTTCCGGAAGTTGTAACCGACGGCCTGATTCGTAACCTTGAGCGCCTGCTGCACCTTCGCCTCGGCTTTGGTCTGCACATCGGCCAAGTGCAGCGACACGCCGCCCAATGCCGCAAGGGGTGCGGAGAGTTTCAACGAGAGCGACTTGCCGACGGATGTCAGCTTCTTTTCGAGCGAGCCGAGTCCTTTCTCGACCTGCCGCGCCTTCTGCTGGAACTCATACGAGTCGGCTCCGATCTTTATAAGCAAGTCGGCGATTCTCCGGGACATGGCTGCTTAGGGTGTGTGTTGCAGATAGAGCGTCCAGCCTGCCTCGACGTCCGATAGTACCGCCGGACGGCCGTTCTCCATGCGCGACATAGCCGCCACGATGGGGATCATCGTTTCGCCCACCTGCGTATCGATCAGCTCGTCAGCGCCGATGCCCGACCATTCGGCCACGCAACGGATATAGTTTTCGGTATGGTTCTCGATGGGCGGAGCGTAGCGCGAGATCATCTGCCGGATTGTCCGGTAACCCTTGCGGGAGTAGGAGTCCAGCAGCACGAACATCGCACGGTAGCCCCACGCCATCGTCTCGAACTGCTTGAATGCGGCATCGCGCGAGGGTGCAACTTCGCCCAGATATTTCGTTGCCGATCGGCGGATATTGCCGGGATTACGATTGTTTAATCCTCTGCTCATTGCTTTATGATTTTTGATTATTCTCGTCGTCCTCTTTACGCCTGCGTTCCAACTCGGCTCTTTTGAGCAAGACCGGACAATGTTCGGGCGGCGTTTCGCACTTGTACGCCTGCCGGATGACGATGCGGCTGCGGTCGATCTCCACATCCTTGTGCTCGATGATGATTTCGAGTTTGCCGACCTTCTCTTCGAGTTTCTCCACGCGCCCGTCCAGCCGCGTGATCTGCTCGGACTGGATCGCCACGACCTTCTCCGTGTTTGCTAATTCGACGGAGTCGGCGGCCGCGTTCTCCTTGCGTTTTTTCGCGTTGAAAAAGAGGATTGTTCCCGCCAACCCGCTGGCGAGAATGAAGTTCAGAATGATGGATAGTGTTTCCATAGTTTCGCACTTATTCAGGAATGTATTTGTAAATCGCCCGTTCGCGCACGATATAGAGGTCGCCGTAGATGAAGAACAATCCCATGATGTTCTCGCCCCAGCCGGCGGCGTTCCGAACGTCGGTCGTCGTGTCGTCGCGGAAGTTGCGGATGAAGATGCCGTCGTCGTAGGAGTGTACGACCTCGCTCATCGTATGGTCGGCGTGATCCGCCCAGCGTCCTAACCGCCGGAGCAGCGTCCGCTCGGTAATCGAATCCCGCCGGTAGAACCACAGCATATCGTCGGCATTGATGCCTATATAGTTGTCGGAGACGGTGACGATCTGCTCGCCCGCAGCGAATTGCAGCATCTTGCAGGGCTGGTGGAACCGTTTGTCGTGCAGATAGGCGCCATGCGAGGTGTTCACGACGATCGTATTTTCCGTGCGCCGCAGGGCGAGGATCGTACCCGACATCGGCGTACCCTCGTAGGCATATCCCCGTCCGCGATAGCCGGTCGAGGCGTCGGGCGAAACGTATTTGCACTCCGGGCGCGAGAGGTAGCGATAGGTGCGGTAGTTCGGGTCCTCGTCCTCTGCCGTGCGGGCGCTGCGTCCGCCGGCATTGCCGCCCCGCGGACCGATATACTGCCGGTAAGATTTTAGGATATGGATATACCCGTCCATGCAGGTCGCGACGTTGCGGTACTCTTCCGGCGGGACGTATATCCGTTCGACCGTGCCGCGATAGTCGAGGTAGCGGACCTCTTTCCCGTCCACCGCGACGAACCCCTCGTCCGCATCGTACATCTCGAAGGTCGTCGTGCTGCGATAGATCTCCCGCACCTGCCGCGTGGCGGTGTCGAAGGCATAGACCGTCTTTTTATCGGCGGACTGGAGCAGCAGCCGGTTCAGACAGCGTATCGCCTTGCCGACCGTGAAGGAGAGCGTCGCGACCGCTATGCAGTCGTCGCCCTCCGGCGGTCTCTCCGTCGCGAGCAGATGCGGCATCTCCGTGAGTTCGCTGTTGTAGGAGTCGTCGAGGGCATTCAGCTCGATGGAGTTCAGGTAGTAAGCGGCGTTCAGGAACTTGTCGTCCCGAACCACCGTATTCATATCGATATGCTGTCCCGTGAAGATCTCGCCCGTGATGCGCCGGCTCGGCAGCTGCTTGTACCGCAATGCTCCCTGCACGATATGACCGACCAGCGTGTCGTAGTCGTTCCGATCTTTCGTGTGCCAGATGCGCGTGGGATTGCCGCCGGCATCGAGGTAGTAGAGCGCATAGAGCAGCCGGTCGTTCGGAATGGCGGGAATATCGCTCACAGGAAGCGTTACGGACATATCGACGTTGTTCGCGGGATCGACGAGCGACTCGTAGCGCAATCCCTCGTCGTAGCTGTCGCCCGCATCGATCGAGAGCGTCATCTTGCGGAATGCGGCGCTCTCCTGATAGCCCGAGGTGCGGCCGCTCGGATTGCCGAAGCGGTCGGTATAGGTCGTGATCTTGCCGATGAGCGTCTGCCGGATGAAGAACCGCCACTCGCCGTCGCAGGGGATGCCGTCGATCTCGATTTTCATGTTCTGCTCATTGCCGGTCTTGACCGTACTCGCGATCTCCCCGTCGGAGGACCGCACCCACGAACCGCTCTCGGTGAGGCTGTATGTCGCCTTTTCGCCGACGATGCGGACACCGTAATGCACCGCGACATCGACGCTTTCGTTCGGACGGTAAATACCCAATCCCCATTCCCGATGGTAGGTCTGCAATCCGAACTCCCATACGAGCGGGAAATTGCACTGCTCGACGGGAAAGCCGCGGGTTACGATCTCCGCACCCCGATAGGCATCCTCGCCGCTGAAATAGAGTTCCTCTCCGCTCTTCACGGAGACGAAGCCGTGCGGATCCGTCCAAGCGTCGGGATCGTAGAACCCGATACGGGCGATCAGGTTATCGAGGCTCTTGTTCTTTACGTCGACCGAGACCTTGCGCAGCGCAGGGACGATGTCGAGCGTCGAACTTCCCTCGATGTGCAGGTCGCCTGTCCACATACCGTCGATGCGCTCGCGTGCTGCCGATGTGACGACCTGCGCACCGGTATGGATCACGAGCCGCAGTCCGCTACCCGTAACGACCCGCCCGACGGGATACTCTGTGCCGACGCAGTAGAAATTCACGGGACGGGCGGTTCGGTAGAGCGACACGGCGCGGCGGATATGCAGGGCGCCGTTCGACTGGAAGATTTGTCCGGCGAACGGACGCAGGCACAGTTCGAGGATGTCGCGATAGGTAGGCTCCTCGTAGACGTAGTAGAGCCGTTCGAGGTCGATATAGGTTTGACGGAGCGGAGAGGCGTTCTCGTCCATGCCCTCGGCATACAGGTCCATCCAGTCCGCCGTATCGAGATCCAACTCCAACAGGTCGATGCAGGAGGAGAGAAGTTCCCACAGCGACCGTCTGCCCGCGATGCCGATATGTACGAGGTCGCGGAACGGAATGCTCGACAAGAGGTTGAAGCCGTCCACGGCCTTGATCGTGACGGTATAGGGCGGAGCGGTGAAGTTCTCGGAGTAGAGATCGGAGGTGACGTAGCCCCGCCAATAGAGCTGCCGATTACGGAAAATCGAGACGCGAAAATAACGGGGATCGGAAGTAAATAGAGCCAGGTAATGGAAATTCTCCTTGCAGAGGATGTTGATGGTCGCCTCCGAAGCCTTGACCGGCACGTAGAACTCGTCGCCCCGCTTCTCCCACGTGATCAGCAACGGTGTACCACCGTCGAAGGCCATCTCCTCCGACGGACCTGCGTACCCACGCTCCGAAATCTCCACGCGCCACAAGACGCCCTTGTACTTCGAGCGAAGTTCAGCGTAATATTTCAGACCGAACCGACGCCAAACCGAGGGCAAAGACGAACTTGTTCGTTCTTTGCCAAGGTGCGAAGGAGGAAAACTATTTGTTAAAATCGCCACCTCGTCTCTCCTTTGGCGTAAAGGTAGACGGGGCGGCGAGTAGGGAAGAGATACTTTGTCTCCGTTGCGCTACTGTTCCTTTTCAGGGGTAACCCGAAATCCGATCGGCCTTCGGGCTGCATTCCGTTTCGGCAGCTCGACCGATAACGCTCCGATCGCTTCGTAAATCGTTTCGATATCCTTGCGCATATCCTCCGACAAATCGTTGACTCCGCCCAATATCTCTTCGGTCGCTTGTTCGAGTTCGAGAACCCGCTCCCGGAGTCGTGCGATCTCGACCGATTCGGCGGTTCGGGTCAGGATGCAGTTGCGCATGGCGACGAACGCATCCATAATCGAGATGCTGACCTGAATCGCCGTCGGGCTTCGCAATACGGCAGACAACATCGAAACGCCTTGCTCCGTAAAGGCATAGGGAAGATATTTCAGGTGTTTGCCTCGTTCGAGCGGCATATCGTTTAAGGTGCCGAATCGGCACCTTAAAGCCTCCTCTTTGGTCAGCTGAAACATGAATCGCTCCGGGAAACGCTCGATATTTCGTTTGACGGCACGGTTGAGAGCCTTGGTTTCGACGCCGTACAACTCCGCGAGGTCTTTGTCCAGCATCACCCGCACGCCGCGCACCTCGTGAATCTTGTTCTGTATGATTTGCAATTCCATAAGAATCCGTTTATAAACCAGCCGCAGCCGTTGTCGGGCGAATCATCGCCTTAGCGTTCAGCTTGCCGGCGAGGACCTCCATGTCGTTGTTGATCTTCGTGTCGATGACCCGCGCATAAATCTGCGTCGTCTGAATATTCGTATGTCCGAGCATCTTCGATACGGTTTCGATCGGCACTCCGTTGGCCAGCGTCACGGTCGTAGCGAAGGTGTGGCGCGCCATGTGGAATGTCAAATCCTTGTCGATGCCGCACACGCTTGCAATCTCTTTCAGGTAGGAGTTGACCTTCTGATTCGACGGGACGGGGAAAAGCAGGCCGCCTTTGGCCGTACCGCCGTATTTCTCGATCAATCGTATAGGAATGTCGAGCAGGCGCACATGCACGGGAACATCGGTCTTCTGCCGTTTGGTGTCGATCCACAAATTGCCGTCGGGCCATCGACGGAGCATATCGACGGATAGATGTTTGAGGTCGATATAGGCCAAGCCGGTATAGCAACTGAACAGAAAGAGGTCGCGGATGACTTCGAGCCGTTTCATGGCGAATACCTTGTTCGCGAGGCGATCCAGTTCTTCGTCGGTCAGATAGCCTCTGTCCACCTTCTCGAAATGGAGTTTGTAGCCCGCCAGCGGATCGTTCTTCGACCAGCCGTTCAAATAGCCTACGTGCAACATGGTCTTCAACTGCCGCATCAACTTCATCGTCGAATTGTTCGTCAACCGGTAGTTCATGCGCAGCCACCGGTCGAAATCGGTAGCGAAGCGGGGATGCAGCTCCTTGACCACCATATCGGGCAGGCGGTAGCGCGCCTGCATGAACTCCGCAAGTCGGTTGCGGGTCAGTTTGTAACGCAGATACGTTTCGCGGCAGCATTGCTCGGTTTTGAGCAGGTCGGTATAATCCTCGATGAAACGGTCGCAAACCTGCAATAACGTAGTGGCGTTCTGGTCGAGTCCCGTGATGGCGTTTTTAAGTTTGCCGGCCGTGATGACCTCCTCGCGCCGAAGCATCTCGTCGTATTTGCGACGAATCAGCACGCGCAACTCTTCGAGCATCTCGTTGATCTGTTTCTCCTCTTTGGTCTTGCCCGCCGTGCGGTAATCTTTCGGCTGCCAGCGGTCGGGGTGGATGTACATCCTTGTAGCGAAATGCACCATTTCGCCGTTGACGGTGATGCGCGCCACGATAGGGACGGTGCCGTCCTCGCGGATCTTGCCTTTCTGAATGATAAAAATTACGGCGAAGGTACTTTTCTGTGCCCGTAACCTTCGGGACGGTCTCGCGGCGTTTTCGTGTAACCGCTGGTTCGTGTCTTTCTTCATAACGATACTTTACTTATTGGTGTGACAAAAATAGTCCAACACAACTATTTGATTGACAAACAGGTAAAGTCAATGAAGGACGCCGCGAAGACAAGCCGAGGCAAGGTTACGCGATTGCGATGCGCCGGTTACGAATGGGTTACGTTCGGGCGTCCCGAAGTGTCCGCAGGAACGGATTCGGGGCGGTTTCGCGTAAGCCATATGTAACCTGAAGCGGATTTCCTAACGCTTTGATGTACCGCGCGATAGGGCATAAACAAAAGAAAACGAGACGGTTGCGGTAACCATCTCGTTTCTTCGTCTGCGGTGCGTAGGGGACTCGAACCCCTGACCCCGTGCGTGACAGGCACGTATT